>Ga0335081_10000058_pt1 | contig 213798 bp, 143 predicted proteins | sample Lox_Sample_35_FD_206713 | JGI IMG/M metagenome (GOLD analysis project Ga0335081, IMG submission 206713) | Soil microbial communities from Loxahatchee National Wildlife Refuge, Florida, United States - Lox_Sample_3.5 | ecosystem: Environmental > Terrestrial > Soil > Wetlands | place: USA...
TCCTGCACGATCTGCCACTTTTCTTCGGGGGATCGATCTACTCGTGGTTTCCTGCCCATGTTGCCTCCAGTTGGAGGCCCTGATTCTACCTACGTGAAGTGTCCAGTTTCAGCGGGGAGCCCTACAGAGTTGACCCCAGCGAGCTCGTGATTTCTCTTCTCAAGGCACGACTCGAGACCATTCTGGAAAAGCCTGTCGGCGTAGCGTCGAGCAACCTCACCTAGTGGCATCGGCCAATTATATATCGCACTATCGTCAAGACAGTTCGTACCCCGAGTGGATAGCCGCCCGACGCGGGATCTGGCAAATGGACCTTGGCGGCGCTGACGTGTCGGAAGTGCCTCCCCCGACGAGTCCCGGCGCTAGAATGGTCTGATGAGAACTGTTGACGTTAGCGGCGCGACCGCTCGCGATTCGATGTCAAAATGATGCCCCCTTTGGATGTCATAGCGCCAAAGCCCCGAATACGCCGGGCACAGCACCACATGATAGGTAGTCGTGTTGAATAGGCTGACCTGCACGAGCAATCCCCTTAGTCCCATGTTCCAATTCAACGTAATCAGATGTCCGTTGGTCTGTCGCAATTGCGGCAGGTCATCATAGAGGATAGGCCCCTGGGATGGCCTAACGACGGCTCCCCAAGCCGGTAACGCCGCGTATCGCACGTAATTCCTCACTTCATCGAAATCCGGCTGCAGGGCAAAGGACGAGCCATGCACGTAGGCTAGGTAGTTGAACGCAATTTTGGCGATAGCGCGAAAAATAGTCGCATCCACCTGAGACGACAGCCGAACCTCGACCTTCCCGTCTTCGTCAGGGATTATTTGTCTGAGTTCACCCTGCTTGTCGAAGTTGATACCCAGTCCCCCCAGCTTTTCGATCAGACGTTGCCGGTCCTCGGGCGAAGGCCCTACGATTCTGATTTCGAGCGTACCGCGAGGCGGATTCTTGTACGGCGCCAGCCGCTCGGCGCTCACCTCCCTTTCGACGATCCAACTAAATTCCGAGCCGCCCCTCCATTTGAATCCCGCTTGCGGGATAGGGACAGGCTCAACGCAGGTTCCACTTCCGTCCGCCTCGAGAATAGCCGTCGCGCCGAGCCACGGTCCCGGCTGTCCAATCTTCACTTCGAGCTTCCTATACCGAAGGTCTTTAGCCTCGGACGCAGGTTTGACGCCGTACCGGAGTCTTAGCACGGCCTCCAAGCTGTCGCGCGAGAGCGCAAGTTCCAGACTCCTTCCGAAGTAGCCGTTGCATTCTTTGCACACGCAATCGAGCACGGGCGAATCAGGCTCAAAAGTCCCGAAGGCTTCAGGCATCACATGCTCGCGGTCGAAAAGCCTGTCGTGGCTTTTGCAATAAACGCAGGTTTGGGGACTCACACGATCCATCCAGTCAGCTCGGCGCACCACGCCTAAGAAACACGCAGTTCCAGAACTACTCTAGCAATAGTCTCCGCCGAACGAAACCCGAGCCGGGCACCGAACCACGATTGCCGTCCGTGGCAGAAGCGTGATAGATGCGGGTGCCGGTCTTAGCCAATCAATTCTTTGCCGGGTCTGCAAAAGGGTGCGCGCCCTTCATCCTGAGTTGACTCCCCGCCCCGCCCATTCGCGTCAGCTCCCGACTTGTCCTTTGCCTCCTCTGCCTCCTTTGCTTCCTCTGCCTCCTTCCCGCACGTCCGCACCGACATCCTTCCGCTCCATTTTCCCTTTTCTCTTTTCCCTTTTCCGTCTCTATAATCCAGCCACATAGCGTCAACCCAGGAGGTCCGCCATCAAACTCTCCGTCTTCTGCGGTGTGAGCGTCGACGGCTTTCTCGCTCGCCCGGACGATGCGCTCGACTTCCTGGACGCAGGTGGGCAGGAGCCCCACGGCTTCACGGAATTTATCGCCAGCGTCGATGTGGTGGTCCTGGGCCGAAGAACGTTCGATGTGGTGATGAAACTCACGCACCTGCCGCTTTACGGCAAGACGCCGGTGGTCGTGCTGAGCAACCGCCCGCTGGTTTTCCCGCCGGCCAAAAGCGGCGCACCCGAACGCATGTCGGGCGAACCTGCCGAAATCGTCAAGCAGCTCGAATCGCGCGGCTTCCAGCATGTCTATGTGGACGGCGGCATCACCGTCCAAAGATTCCTCGCCGCCGGACTCATCGACCGATTGGTGATCACGCGCGTGCCCGTCCTGGTCGGCGCAGGCATCCCGTTGTTCGGCGCGCTGCCGCGTGACGTCACTCTTCACCACGTGGCGACGCGCTCTTACAAAAGCGGCCTGGTGCAGAGCGAATATGAAATTCAGGCTGCGCCGCCTGTCCGGCCCCGAAAAAAGCAGAGCCCGAAAACACGCTAAAGGCAGGCGGGATGAATCTCCCGATTGGCGCAGTTCGGTTCTGCAAAACGAAGCGCCCACTTCGTCCGCCTCCGTCCCCCTAGTTCTAGCCGTACTACTCGAATTTTGAACCTGTTCACGATTCCATTTCCGTGCTACCGTGGCTCGTTTTCGCGCTGAGCGAAATCGAGAACAGAGGGTTTCAGGGTTTGTACTTGCAAACCCTGAGCTGAGAATGAGCCCGAAGGGGGAGACGCGGTGAGCGAGAAGGCGCTATCCGCGGGCGGAACGCCGACCGCGATGTGTGAATCGCACTTCACGGATCGCGGACCGCTGGTCGCTGGTTTACCCAGAGCCAGAGCGAAGGGTCGCAGCTTTCTAATATACAGTTACGCGATTAGAAATCCCTCTAACTCATTGAAAACAAAGGACCGACCCCATGCCTAATATACAGTTGCGACGCCGCAACGGAGCATCGTGGCGCCCTCCCGGGGAAAACCAAGGTGGCTTCCGTCCCTGCCTTGGCAATCGATCGTTCCTTGCTTCCCTGGCTCTGCGTCTCTGTGCCTCCGTGGCAAATCCCCCGGCCGCCGTGGCGGCTAATCGCAACAGTTCATTATTAGAATTCCCCTCAACCCGCGCCAAATCAATCACTTCCAAAATTCTAATCGCAACAAATCAGGCATTTGGGGCGCTCGCGCTCTCTTCCTCTTCTGCGTCCTTTGCTTCCTGTACCTCCTTTGCTTTCTCTGCTTCCTCGTCGACACTCAAGCTTCTGAAAACTCAATCGGTACACTTTGCAATTGAAAATCGCCGCAACCCCTTGCGCTTCAACCACATGAAAAACTTCAATCGGTACACTTTCAGCGCCTTGGCCGCCCTCACCTCCCCCTCCTTTGCTTCGTGTACTTCCCTTGCTTCCTTTCTCTCCCTTCCTGCCACTATAATCCGCGGCGGAGTTTGCGCCGCAACCCGCGCGTAGAGGAGCGACCGTGCCGATAGGAACAGCGGTCCACGACAGAACATCGAAGCTGTGCGAGAGCCTGAACTACCGCGAGTGGTCGGGCTACTACGCGGTGAGCGTCTACGAGACGCATCACGAGCACGAGTACAACGCGATCCGCAACGCGGCGGCGCTGATCGACGTGACGCCGCTCTACAAATACCGGGTAAGCGGGCGGGACGCGACGAAGCTGGTCAACCGCGTGATCGCGCGCGACATCAACAAAGTCGCGGCCGGCCAGGTGATCTACTGCTGCTGGTGCGACGAGCAGGGCAAGACGATCGACGACGGCACGATCTCGCGGCTCGGCGAAAATCTGTATCGCTGGACCGCCGCGGACCCGAGCATGCGCTGGTTCCACCAGAACGCGCTCGGGCTCGACGTGCAGATCGAGGACATCTCCGACAAGATCGCGGCGCTCGCGCTGCAGGGGCCGACGTCCGGCCGCCTGCTGATGTGCGCAGCGGAAGCGGACATCGCAAACCTGAAATACTTTCGCGTCACGCACGGAAAAATCGCGGGCGTCGAAGTCGATATTTCGCGGACCGGCTACACGGGCGACCTGGGCTACGAAATCTGGATTCCGTGGAACGACGCGCCGCGCGTGTGGGACGCCCTCTTCGAGCACGGGCGGCAATTCGATTTGCAGGCGGCGGGAATGCTGGCGCTGGACGTGGCGCGCATCGAGGCCGGGCTGATCCTGATCGAGGTCGATTACTTCAGCAGCAAGAAAGCAATGATCGAGGCGCAAAAATATTCGCCGTACGAAATCGGACTCGGGCGTCTGGTCGATTTGAAGAAGGAGCACTTCATCGGCCGCGCGGCGCTCGAGGAAGAAAATCGTCGCGGCCCGAAGCGCGTCCTGATGGGCCTCGACATCAATTGGGACGACATCGAGCGGCTCTACGACGCGGTGGGGCTCGCGCCTCAGGTGGCGAGCACGGCGTCGCGCGCGGCCGTGCCCGTGTATCGCGGCGGATTGCAGATCGGCAAAGCGACGTCGACCACCTGGTCGCCGACGCTGAAGAAGATGATCGCGCTCGCCACCTTGAACCGCGAGCACGCCGCGCCCGGCATCGAACTGCAGATGGAAATGACGGTCGAAGCGACGCGGCACAAGGTGCGCGCGATCGTCCGCGAGCTTCCCTTCTTCAACCCCCCGCGAAAAACCGCCACGCCCGTTGGTTGAAGCGCGCGCTCACTCGGAGCGAAGCGCCTCGACCGGATCGACGGTGGCGGCGCGGCGCGACGGCAAGTAGCTGGCGAGCGCGGCGGTGGCAATCAGTCCGGCGCCAACCGCAATGTAAGTGAGCGGGTCGCTGGCCTTCACATGGAAGAGGAGAGACGACATCAAGCGCATCGCGGCGAAGGCGACGATGAGGCCGCAGGCGACGCCGGCGGACGTCAACCACAAACCCTGCCGGACGAACATTCCGGTCAGCTCGCTCTGCTGCGCGCCGAGCGCGATGCGAATCCCGATCTCGCGCGTCCGCTGCGACACGGAGTAGGCGATCACGCCGTAGAGCCCGACGATGCCGAGCAGCAGCGCCATCGCTCCCGCGATGCCAAGCATCACGAGAGTGAACGAAGTCCGCGCCAGCGACCGCGAGTAGTAGTAGTCGAGAGTGCGGACGTTCGCGAGCGGAAGATTCGCGTCGACCGACCAGACCGCCTCGCGAATTTCCTTCATGAAATTTTCGGAGCCGGCCCGCGGGCTGCGGATGGCGAAGGCGACTCCGCGCTGGACCTGCACGGAGTCGCTCTCGAAGTTGGCCGTGAGAATCGGCCAGTAAATCGTGGACGTGGCGGCTTCATTGACGCCGTCATCGTGGATGTCGCCGACGACGCCTACGACCTCGCGCCAATCGTCCTTCGTGCTCACGCGGACGCGCTTGCCGATGGCGTTCGCCGGGTCGTGCCAGTACTCGCGCGCGAAGTTTTCCGAGACGAGCGCGATCGGGAGTTTGTTGTAGGTATCGGCCCAGGTCAGGTTGCGGCCGGCGATGAGCGGAATGCCCACAGTCTGAAAGAACTCGGGCGAAACGAATTTGAAGCGGCGAAGCGGCGGAATCTCGCCCTCCGCGTAGGCGCGACCCTGCGCGAAAACGGGATCGGTCCAGTGGTTTCCGTCCATGGGGACCGAATTGGCGAGGCCGACGGAAGAAACGCCAGGGATGGTGGCGATCTTCCGAAGGATGGCTTCCTGCATGCGCACCACCGCTTCCTCCTCTTTGACTTCGGTTTCCGGAATCGCGACGCGAAACGTCTGGATGCCGGCGGGGGCGACGAAGCCGGGGTTGACGTGGGACAGCGCGCGGAACGTGCGAATCATCAGGCCGGAGCAGATCAGCAGCACGAAGGCGAGTCCCACCTGCACGACGACGAGCGTGTTTCGCGCGCGGTGGCGTTCGCGGCTTTGGCTGAGCGTACGGCCACCCTCGCGGAGTCCGGTGGCGGCGCGCGCGCCCGCGTACTTGAACACTGGAATCAAGCCGAAGAGCAAGCCGGCGAAAAGCGAGATTACGAGCGTGAACACGAGCACAGGCAGGTCGATGCCGATTTCGTCGAGACGCGGGAGACCCGAGGGCGCCATCGCGATCAGCAGGCGCAGCGCGCCGTAAGCGAGCGCGAGTCCCAGCACGCTGCCGAGAAGGCCGATGATCAAACTCTCGAACAGAAGTTCCCCGGCGATGCGTCCGCGGCTGGCGCCGAGGGCCGCGCGAATGGCGAGTTCCTGCTGACGTCCTTCGGCGCGAACAAGAAGCAGGTTGGCGACGTTCGCGCAGGCGATCAGGAGCACCATGCCGATGCTGCCCATCAAGACCCAGAGGAGCTTGCCCACGTCACCCACCACATCGCGCTTCAGCGGGTGCGCGTTGGACGAGATGTTCGCATGCTTGAAGAGTTCGACGCTGAATCCCGGGGGCGCGGGAAAGCTGCTCATCACGATGGGGAGCATGCGCGCGATGTCTGCGTTGGCCTGCTCGACTGTCGCGCCGGGCTTGAGCCGCGCAATGCCGTCGTAGCTGAAGTTGCCCAGATGAACTTTATTGCGATCGAAGCGAAACGGGAGAATGAGCGGCGGCTCCTCCCAATCGAGAAAGCGGAATCCGCGCGGCATCACGCCGATGATCTGGTGCGAGCTGCCGTTGATCGTGATATTGCGGCCGACGACCGACGGGTCGGCGCCGAACTTGCGGTGCCAGTAACCGTACGTGAGCATTACCGTGTCCGGGCTACCGGGAGTGTCGTCGGTGCGATTGAACCGGCGGCCCAGCATCGGGGACACTCCCAAAGCCGGAAGCAAGCCGTCAGTGACGTTGAGGACGCGAACCTGTTCGGGCTCTGCCATGCCGGTCACGGTCACGGAGCCGCCATCGTAAAGGCCCACGTTCTCGAAGGTGCGGCTCTGGTCGCGAAAGACGAAGTAGTCGGACGGGGAAAGGTCGAGATTCGGAATGTTGATGCCCGGTGCGGCGAGCCAAACGCCGATCAGCTCGTTCGGATGGGGATACGGCAGCGGCTTCAGGAGGACGCCTTCGAGAACGGAGAAGATTGCGGTGTTGGCTCCAATGCCGACCGCAAGCGTGATCAGCGTGATGGCCGTGAACATCGGGGCGCGGCCGAGCCTGCGAAGAACCTGCCTGAACTGGTCGCCGAACGTTCCCATGGTTTCGCCTCCCGGAAACCTGCCTTCGTGAACCTCGGCGCCCCGTTACCGAGCCTCGAAAGCAAGATACGTTGGCAGGACGGTAGAAGTTCCACGGGATGAACATGAAACGGGGTGCTTCGGATGCCCGGCTGCGGGCGAATCTTTGGTACCTTTATAAGGGCTTGGTCAGGGGGAATGAATGTCGTTTCGCCGTCGTCTGGTTGCCATTGCGGTCGGCGCCGTGCTTGGGAGCGGAATTACCGCTGGAAGCGCTGCGCGGGCACAAACGCCGCCGGGAAGAATTCGCTTGTCGGTGGACGCATCGCAAGCGCCACGAAAAATCCTGCATGTGCACGAGCAGATTCCGGTGCAGCCGGGCCCGCTGACGCTGTACTACCCGGAATGGATTCCCGGCGAGCACATGCCGGACGGGCCGATCGTTGACGTCGCGGGAATGAAATTCAGCGCGGCGGGCAAGGCGGTTTCGTGGCGGCGCGACCTGGTGGACATGTTTGCGATTCATCTCGACGTGCCGGCGGGTGCGAATTCGGTCGACGCGGATTTCGATTTTCTTCTGTCGGCGCCGGCATCGGGATTTTCCGGAGGCGCTTCCGCAACGGCGTCGCTCGACGTGCTGAGCTGGAATCAGGTTCTCTTTTATCCGAAGGGCTACGCGGCCAAGGACTTGATTTTCGAGCCGAGCCTGAAAATTCCTTCGGGCTGGGACTTCGGCACGGCGCTCCCCGGGGCAAGACGCGACGGCGACTCGATCGATTTTTCAGAGGTGCCGCTCAACACCCTCGTGGATTCGCCGGTGCTGACGGGCCAGTACTTCCGCAAAATTCAACTGACGCCGGGGCAGAACCCGCCGCACGAAATGGACATCGCCGCAGACAGCCAGGCGGCGCTGGCGATGGAGCCGGAGACCCAGCTTCACTTCAAGCAGCTCGTCGCGGAGACCGGCGCGCTGTTCGGAGTGCGGCACTATCGCGACTACCATTTTCTGGTGACGCTCAGCGACGACGTGGCGCACTTCGGGCTGGAGCATCACGAGTCGAGCGACGACCGCACCTCGGAACGCAGCCTGATCGACGACGCGGATCAGATTGCGTTCGCGGGGCTGCTGCCGCACGAGTTCGTGCATTCGTGGAACGGCAAGTACCGGCGTCCGGCAGGCCTTGCAACTCCGGATTACCAGCAGCCGATGAAGGACGATCTGCTGTGGGTGTACGAAGGGCTGACTGAGTATCTCGGCAACGTCCTGACGGCACGAAGCGGGCTGCTGACCCAGGAACAAGCGCGCGAGGCGCTCGCTTACCTCGCCGCAACGTACGAGCACCGGCCGGGACGCGATTGGCGTCCGCTGCAGGACACGGCGGACGCGGCGCCGTTTCTCTATGACGCGGGATCCGAATGGTCGAACTGGCGGCGCGGCACCGATTTCTATGAGGAGGGCGAACTGCTCTGGCTCGACGTGGATGGCACGATTCGACGGCTGACGAACGACCAGAAGTCGATGAACGATTTCTGCAAGGCCTTCTACAGCGGGGCAGACGGGCAACCGGCGCTCAAAACGTATACGTTCGAAGATGTGGTGGCGGCTCTCAGCGCAATTGCGCCGTACGATTGGAGCGGGTTTCTTCGCACGCACCTTGATTCGCTCGCGCCGAACACGCCGATCAGCGCAATCGATAACAGCGGTTGGAAACTAGTCTACAACGAAGAGCCGAACACCATGGAATCGAATGAAGAGATCGTGATGCGCGGGATGGATCTGAGCTTTTCGATCGGCCTGATGCTTCGGGAAGACGGCGGCGTGGCAGACGTGATTCACGGAGGCCCGGCCTACAACGCAGGCATCGGCCCGGGAATGAAGGTGGTAGCGGTCGAAGGGCAGCAGTTTTCACCGGAAGCCCTGAGAAATGCCGTGGACGGCGCGAAAGGCACGGCGACGCCCATTCATTTGCTTGTCGCCAACGGCGCGCAGTACCAGACCTATGCGATCGATTACCACGGCGGGCTGCAGTACCCGCACCTCGAGCGAGACAACAGCCGGCCCGATTATTTGAGCGAGATTCTGCGCGCGTTGGCACCTACGGTCGGGGCCGTGGCGCGAAATGGCTCAGGAATAGCTGACCAGTAGAGACAAGAATCGAGCGGACAAGATGAGAATCACGCTGCATGCAATTTTCGGAGCCTTGTTCTTCCTGATGGGCGTGGTCGCCATGATTCACCCGAATTTTGTTCTGCCCGGCAAAAAGGACGAGGTGACGAGCGCGAATCAAAGAACCGTGATCGAAACGCACCGAGTGATTTCGGTTCCGCGCGCCGCAAGCGGAGCGGAGATTGCGCTCGGAATCGGGCTGATGATCGTGGGGTCACGGAAACCTCGATGACACAACAGCGAACAACTGACTCCTGGATGCCGGCCGACGACTACGGCCGCACGCTTCCCTTCTTCACCGTGAACCTGCTCGTGTCCGATGTATCCAAGTCGGTGGCGTTCTATACGAAGGTGCTCGGCGCGAGCCTGATTTACTCCGATCCCGATTTTGCGGCGCTGCGTTTGAAGGAGCTTGAATTCATGCTGCACGCCGACCACGCTTACGATCACCATCCCTGGTATGCGCGGCTGGCGGGAGGCGAGCGTCGCGGCCTGGGGGCGGAATTGCGGCTATTCCAAACGGACCCGGACGCGGTGGAAGCGCGCGCGAAGCAGCAGGGCGCCGTGATCCTGCAACCGTGTCAGGATATGCCGCACGGCTGGCGCGACGTGATCGTAGCCGATCCGGACGGATACGCTTGGGCGGTCGGCATCGCGACTCGAGAACCCCACCCGTAGGCCGGGCCTCTGTTGGATTTATCAACGCGGCGGTTGATTTATTCAATGCGATGGGGGCGCTTGGCCGAGTGCGGCTCGAGAGGAGCCCATGCTATTCGTTGTCTTTTCCGTCAGATAGGGACAGGAGCCGGTCCGATGGGATTGTGGCAAGCCATATGCATGTAATCCCCTGCGAACGGCAAGAGACAGCCCGAGAGGAGCCAGAACATGAAAACCAAGAAAGCAAACAGGCGAGTCAAGAATCTGAAGAGCGGAAAGAAACTCCAGAGCACCAAGCCGCTCACCACGAGCCTCTTGGCGTCGTGCTGCACGGGTCAGCATATCAAGACGTAGGTCAGCCTCTAATCGAAAAGCGGGCGGCAGGCGAGACCGGCGCGCCAGATATGGCGCTGACGCTCCCCGCCGCCCTTCCTTCCTGCCCGAAGTTGCACATCCGGAACGCCGCTTCTCACACGCCGGTCGCCCACGCGATTCAGGTCCCGCCAAGCCGCTTGGAAAACAACGTAGGAAGTGCCATCATCACGCGTTTGTGTAGGCGCGTGCGTGATTGGAGTGCGGACATTGGAGGAACCATGAATCCGAAAACGCGAGTGGCGGGAGCCGGAATTCTCTTCCTTTTCCTAATGATTACGGCGAGCGCTCAAACGCCGCAGCGGCATCCGATCACGTTCAAGGATCTGATCGCGATGCATCGCCTGAGTGACCCGCAGATTTCGCCGGACGGAAAGTGGATCGCGTACTCGGTATCGACGCCGGACCTGGAAGCGAACCATTCGGTGCGGAACATCTGGATCGTTCCGACAGCGGGCGGCGAGGCGCGGCAACTCACGCGGGGTGGAAGCGACGAACGCCCGCGATGGTCGCCGGACGGAAAGAAAATCGCTTTTCTCTCCTCGCGCGGCGGCGCTCCGCAGGTCTACGCGATCGCGCTCGAGGGCGGCGAGGCGAGCAAGGTGACTTCCCTTTCGACGGGCGCGGACAACGAACTGTGGTCGCCGGACGGCAAACGGATCGCGTTCGTTTCGAGCGTCTATCCCGACTGCAAGGACGACGACTGCAATTCGAAGCGGGACGCGGACGTTGAGAAGAACAAGGTGAAGGCGCACGTCTACGAGAAGCTTCTCTACCGCCACTGGACCACGTGGTGGGACGGGAAGCGGAGCCATTTGTTCATTGTGGACGCCACCGGTGGAACGGCGCGGGATCTGACTCCGGGCGCGGACTACGACGTGCCGCCGTTCAACCTCGGCGAACCCGAGGCGATTGCATTCTCGCCGGACAGCGAGGAGGTCTGCTTCACCGCCAACGCCGACAAAGACGAAGCACTCAGCACAAACGGCGATCTATTCACCGTTCCCGCCTCCGGCGCAACCGAGCCCAAACGCATCACGACGAATCCGGCGGATGACTGGGGCCCGGCGTATTCGCCCGACGGGAAGTGGATCGCATACCGCGCCCAGAAACAGCCCGGATACGAGAGCGACCGCTGGCGCCTGATGCTGTACGACCGAAAGAGCAGCACGGTCGCAACGCTGACGGAAAACTTCGACAGCAATGTGGAACAGTTCGCGTGGTCGCCGGACAGCAAGACGATTTATTTCCTGACGGAGGAGAAGGCGCACATTCCGGTCTATGAGATCGCGGCGACGCCGGGAGGCACGCCGAAGGCGGTGCTTGCGGACGGCGTCAACAGCGACCTCGACGTCAGCCCTGACGGACACACGCTCGTCTTCACGCGCACCAGCCTGACGATGCCCGCCGAAGTGTTCGTCGCGAACTCGGACGGCACCGGCGTGCGGCAGGTGACGCATCAAAACGCCGCGCTCCTTTCGCAGTTGGAAATGCCTGCCGCCGAGCCGTTCTGGTTTGGCGGCGCCGACGGAGCGCAGGTGGAGGGATTGCTGATCCGGCCTCCGGGCTTCGACGCGTCGAAAAAATATCCGCTGCTGCTATTGATTCACGGCGGGCCGCAGGGCGAATGGGACGACGCCTGGGGCTACCGCTGGAATCCGCAGGTGATGGCCGCGCCGGGATATGTGGCGCTGATGATCAATCCGCGAGGGTCATTCGGCTATGGATCGAAATTCACGGAGGAGATCAGCCGCGACTGGGGAGGCAAAGTCTACACGGATTTGATGAACGGAGTCGACGCGGCGATCGCGAAATATCCCTTTATCAACAGCGCGCGGATGGCAGCCGCCGGAGGGTCGTACGGCGGATATATGATCGATTGGATCGCCACGCACACCGACCGGTTCAAATGCCTCATCAGCCATGCGGGTCCCTACGACGCGACGTCGATGTACGCGACCGAAGAGCTTTGGTTTCAGGAATGGGAATTCGGCGGGCCGCCGTGGGCGAGTCCGGAGCATTACCGGAAATGGTCGCCGAGCGAATTTGCGGGCGCGCTCGGAAAATACAAGACGCCGACGCTTGTGATCGGCGGCGAGCGGGATTTCCGCGTACCGTACACGGAGGATCTGGAGTTCTTCAGCGCTTTGCAGCGCCAGGGCGTGCCGTCAAAACTGATGATCTTTCCGGACGAAGGTCACTGGGTGCTGAAGCCGCAAAACAGCGAGCTCTGGTACAAGACATTTCTCGACTGGCTGGCTCGGTATTTGAAGTAGGCTTCGATCGTTCGAGGACAAGGATCGGAAAGGGCGGGTATGATCCCGCCCTTCTCGCCTCTGCCTCTATGTTGCACGTGTAGGGTTTGGTCAGCTACCGAGGACTTTGATTGCCTGGGTGCTTCCACCGAAGTCGATCTCTGTGACTTTATTGTGAGTGAGCACCACTTCCGTCTGATCCGGCTTGGTGTTGAGCTGAATCCAACGGCACGGGACCTCGGCCACCGTGCGGTCCGTGTCAGTGTCAACGACCTTCAACTGCGTGTCGTTGTTCTTAATCTCAAGCCGGTAATTTCCCGGTTTGAGCTGCGTTGCGCCGATCGTGGCCGGCTGGGTAACCGATAGTTGCGCGGTGTCTGTGTGCGCCCAAACCGGAACGGCCAGCATGAAAAGAACGGCAACCGCAATCCAATAGTGTCTTGCATGAATCTGCATGCGTGTCCCTCTCCTATGAGGATGAATGAGTCCCCGAGGAAAAACGAGCAGGCCTGCCGAGTTCCTGTGCGTGAGCGGCGCCGTCGTCGATTCAAGCCGACGAAAAGCCTTCCAGCACCTCTCACATATTGGGATGCGGCACCAACGCCCAAGGTTTCAAGCGGCCGAGAAAAAGATTTTGCAGAAGGGCTGGGTCGCTGCGGCGCGGCGCAACATGCGATTGACAAGCGGGCGGCGCGGTGCGATTGTTACGCCATTCTAATTCCCTCGGGAGGCTCCGATGCAGCCATCGAGGCGACTCTGTATCTATGCATCGCTCGCGGCGACCGCGATTCTGTGCGCGGGACCGCGAACGTTTGCGGAAACTTTAGTGATCACTACCTCTCCTCCCGGCGCAGCCGTCGAGATCGATGGCGTGCCCGCCGGGGAAACACCCTTCCGCGTCGATTACCCGGGCGGATACTTTCACAAGACACACACCGTGTTCAGCACGCGGCTCGAGCACGCGATGGTGCTGCGCGTCTCGAAAGACGGATATCTGCCGCAGCAGATGACCCTCACAAGCGGCCCCTACCAATGGATCGGGCTCACGGGAAAACGTCACGGCATTTACTTCCTCCTGAAATCGGAACACTTCGACATCCATCTCGAGGCGATTCATGAATCGGGCGCAAGCACGGTTCAAGCAAGCACTCGGGCGGGGCCGCTGCGACCGCGCAGGGGCACCACGGACCCTCCGGCTCCAGGAGATCCGTCACCGGACGTAGGAAGCGTGGCCATTGCTTCCGATCCGCCAGGAGCGGACATCTATGTCGACGGGAAATTCGTGGGGCAGACGCCTTCGACGGTCCGCCTACCGAGCGGAGAGCACCGGATTGAGGTCAAAAGCCACGGGAAGGCAACGTGGCAACGCGATCTGGAAGTCCTGAAGGCGAGCGACCTGACGCTGCACCCGATCCTGCAGGAGGAAGAACGCTGAATCCGTCGCGTGCAGAGCGGCCCGTCGCGAGGGGTCAGTCTTCGTACCAGCGAAAGCCCAGCCGCTGCTCCGTTTCGGCCTGCTTCAACAAGGCGAGCGTGCGGCCGCGGCGATAGTTCGCCAAGCCAACCAAGAGGACGTCCAGCAGCGCGATAGGCGCGACGTAGGAGGCGCCGAAGGAAGGCGTTTCAACCGAGGCGAGAAAACATTCGTCGGCAAAACGAGCGACGGGCGAAACAAACGTGTCCGTAATGCCGACGCAGTAGGCGCCGCGAGCGGAAGCCTGCTGCATGCCTTCGACGGTCAAGCGCAGGCCGCGCCGAAAGCTGATGGCGAAGACGAGGTCGCCGCGCCCCACGTTGCGCGAAGTGTGAGCGACGCGGCCCGGAGTGGTGGCCGTCAGAACGGTGAGGCCGAGGACGGTCAAGTGGTATTCGAGATAGTCGACGAGCGTCGACGCGAGATCGCCCCCGATCAAGAGAATGCGCTTCGCGGCATAGACGCGGCGAGCGAGCGCTTCCACGCGCCGAAATTCGAGGGTGTTTCGCAGCGCCTGCAAGTTGCGGCTTTCCTGCTCAAGCGACTCGCGAACGTGCGTGGGGATGCTGGAATCCCGCGCCGAACTGGCGCGCATCAAGTCAAGCGATGTGGCGTGAGCGATCGACAGATCGTGGAGGAAGCGCTGAAATTCCCGGTAGCCGGAGAAGCCCATCCCACGAACCACGCGCACAATCGTCGCAGGATCGGACTTCAGACGACTGGCGAGACTCCGAACACTCAAGAGCACGAATTCGCGCGGGCTTTCGACGACCGGACGGATGATCTCCTGGCGCTTGTGGCTGAGGTTGCCAATCAATTCGGCGAGACTCGTCCGCGGCGGAATGCTGGGCCGCTTCACTTTTCTGGGCATGGCGCGCGAGAGCATCCATCAGAGGAGCGGCGATGTCAAGAGCGCAGGTTACGACAGTGGTTGAGTGACGTCATTCTACACTTCGTTGGCACTGCCAGGAACGCGCCCCAGCTTTCGAGCCGCCATGTCGAGGGCCTGTTTCAAGTAGCTCTCGAACTCAGACACTCGAAAGAGCTTGAAGCACAATCCCAGAAGAGGCACTCCCGCAGCCGTCACAATCACTACCATAGCCAGCGCGCCGAACGGACGTTGCCACGGGAGGACACGCTGGAGCCATGCGCCGAGCGCGTAACATCCAGCGGCGGCGACGGCCGACGATGCAGTCACTTTGACGAAGAAGACAGTCAGGCTGCCAGCTTCGCGATTATGCGTGCGACGATTGAGCCGCACGAACAGAACCGCAGTATACAAGACGATTCCGATGGAGCTAGCGAGCGCCAGGCCGCGGTATTGGGAATGGCGCACGAGGAGCCAGTAGAGGGGGATGTTGAGCCCGGTCATGACCGTGCCGACGACCGCGGGCGTAATCGTATCGTGCGTCGCATAGAAGCCGCGCGCCAGGATGTACTGCGCCCCCCAGCCGAACAAGCCGATCGAAAAGAGCGCTAGAGCAATCCCTGTCGCCGTCAGATCGGGACCGCGCATGCGCGTGTGAGCAAAGGCGACGCGAACGAGCGGCTGGTTCTCGGCAATCGTCAAAGCGGAGATGGGGACAAGCAGGAAGATCGTGCCCTTGAGAGTCGAGTTGAGAACGCGATTGAGGTCGTCGAATCTCTTCTCCGAATAGAGCTGCGCGAGGATCGGAAAGGACGCGACGCCAATGGCCTGACCCACGAGGCCAAGGGGAACGCGCATCAATGTTTTGCCGTAGCTGAGCCAGGTGATCGAAGCCGCTTGGAGGTAGGAGCCGAAGATGCGGATGATCCAATCGTCGGCGAACGACAGGGACACGGCGAGCATGATCGGCACGGATAGCTTCAGGAACAGCCAAAATCCCGGATGCTTGACCTGAACGTTAGGCGAGAAGTGAGCCCCGGCGCGATGGGCGCCGTAAATCTGCAGCAAGAAATTTCCACAGAACGCGCCGGCAAGCACTCCTACGGAGAAACCGGTGATGCCGATCCGCGACGAGAGTAGCATGCCGCCCGCGATGATTCCGATGTTGTAAACCAGAGGCGCGAGCGAAGGAACGATGAACTGGCCCTTCGCGTACTGCACGGCGCTCAGAATGCTGCCTTCGTAGAAGCAGATCTGGGCCGGCAGCATCAAACGAGTGAGAAACACCACGCGCGCGCGTTCGGCGGCGCTGAAGCCGGGCGCAATCAAGGTGACCAGTTGCTGCGCGAAAATCTCCCCGACCACAACGAGCGCACAGAGGACGAAGCCCATCACCGTGATGACGGTCGAGAAAACGCGCCAACCTTCTTCCTCGCGGTTTTCGGCGACGTACTTTGCAAAGACGGGGATGAACGTGACGCTCAGCGAGCCTCCGGCGACGAGATAGTTCAGGAAATCCGGAAGAGTAAAAGCGGCGTAGTACGCGTCCGTAACGGAGCCGGGACCAATCTGGTGAGCGACGGCCCATTCGCGAAAGAAACCGAGGACGCGACTGAGCAGGACGCTCGTCGTCACAATGGCCGTCGCCACCGCAATGCGGCGATGCATGGTGGCCGTCGTCACGACGGACATGGTAGATGGTTTGACGACCGCGGACTAGAGTGTTCGCGGGAGGCGTTTCTAGCGCGCGGGAGTGTCCGGAGGCGCGGCGCGCAGGTACTGCACGGGCCAAGAGACACGAAAACCGAGCTGGCGCGCGACATCAAGCGGCCAATAGGGATGGCGCAGAAGTTCGCGGGCGAGCACAACCAGGTCCGCGTCGCCGCGATTGAGGATTTCATCCGCCAGCGCTGGCGTATCGATCAAGCCGACCGCGGCCGTCAGAATGCCGGTGGCGTCGCGAATCTCCTTCGCGAATGGCACCTGGAATCCCGGGCGCGCCGGGATGTGAACTCCGGGCACGATGCCGCCGGAGGAGCAGTCAATCACGTCCACGCCCAGCGGAATGAGCTGGCGCACCAAGTCGATCGACTGATTGATCTCCCAGCCTTCCTCGACCCAGTCCGATGCGGAGATGCGAACGAAGAGCGGATGACTCTCCGGCCAAACGCGCCGGACGGCCGAGACGACCTCGCGGAGGAAGCGCGTGCGGTTGTCGAAGCTGCCGCCGTACGAATCTGTTCGAAGATTCGAAACCGGCGATAGAAACTCGTGAATCAAGTAGCCGTGCGCTCCGTGAATCTCCAGAACTTGAAAGCCTGCCGCCAGAGCGCGGCCGGCGGCGGCAGCAAACGCTTCAATCAGGCGTCGGATCCCAGCCTCGTCAAGCGCCACAGGATGCGCGTGGTGTTCATCGAACGGAATGTCGCTGGGAGCGACCGGCGTCCAACCGCCTTTCGCCTTTGGAATCGAGCCGCTACCCTCCCACGGACGCGGCGTGCTCGCCTTTCGCCCTGCGTGAGCGATTTGAATGCCGGGAAGAACCTTTTGTCCGCGGATGAACTTCGTGATTCGCGCGAGAGGCTCAATGTGCTCGTCCTTCCAGATCCCGAGGTCGTTCGGGCTGATGCGGCCCTCGGGCGTGACGGCTGTCGCTTCCGCAATCACGAGAGCGACACCGCCCACCGCACGACTGCCGAGGTGGACCAGATGCCAGTCGTTTGCGAATCCATCCGTGCTCGAATACTGGCACATCGGCGAGACAACGATTCGGTTGGAAAGGGTGAAGCTCCGGATGGGAAGCTCATCGAAGATCTGCACGGAAAACTCCCTCGCTCTCTTGAGAGCTGCGCGATTCAGGTTGACAAGTGTAGCGAACTAATCGCCGCGATGGTGAGACTTAAGGTGCTGATGGTTGGCGACAGGATCGATCAGCCGAAGAATGTGCTCTCCGGCCCGTGGATCGAACCGATACACGAACGTGGCGTCCGCCGCGCGGTCTTCTCCCAACAGCTCGATCTCCGGGTTGTCGATGACGACGTCGCCGTTGTTCTTGATTCGAAGTTCGCTTCCGACCTGCAATACGATCTTCGTTTCGTTCTCCCTGCTTTCCTTCGGCTTCATAATCCCTCCGACGGCTTCGAAACTGTCGAAGCCCGGAACTCACCTGTTTATGATGATGGTGAGGGCCGAAAGGTAGCAGGACTTACGTTGTCAAACTCTGGGACAAGCCTGCGGAGATTTCGCGGTGGGAGGGGGCCAGTGACCCCGAAGGCTAGAAATTGTAAACGATGCCGACAGAAACCTTCGGGCTGACCTGGTAGGTGTTGAAAAAGAAGGTGCCCACCGCGTCGCCCTCGATTCGATAGGCGATCCTGCGGTGGTGGGTGTTGATGTCGATGCCGCCTCCCGCCTCATAAGCGAAAGCATGGGTGCTGCCGTACGCCGTTTGCGGCGTGAAATTCGTGCCGCCCGCGAGAGCGTGGACCCACCCTTCGAACCCTCCGGGGAACGAATGCCGGGCTCGCAGGCCGCCTCCGCCGAAAAGAAAATGGGAAGTCGAACCTGAAAGCGAGCCGAAGGTCGCAGCCATCTCGCCTTCCACGCCCAGCCAATCCTTCAGGTAATAGGCCACTGAAAAGTTGGCGCCGTTGGCGTTGACGGTCGAGCCAGGGACTTCGTAAAACCGGATGAACGTGTAGCCGCCAGCGACCTGAAATTGATACACAGGAAACACGCCCGAAACACCCTGAGGCGGTTCGGCTGGGAGAGGCTCTGCGAAAGAAGGAGCCGCCGAGGGGCTACTCGCGACCGCGGCATGGAACGCCGGCATCGAGGAGAACGCTTCCGTGTTGGCGCCATCGTTCGACACGAAGGGATTCGACGCGAACGAAACGGATCGCGAAAACGGCCCGTTCTGCGTGTCGGTCTGCGCGCCGAGATTGCTCGCGAAAGCAAAAAGGGCTACGCACAAGAGCGCGGCATGTCTCATCGAGATTCTCCCCAAGACGCCCCTGCCCAAAGGGGTGTCTTATCATTTGAACCGACTCCCGGCAGGCATGTCCACGTGGAATTCCGAAGTGTGTGCCGAATATGGACAGGAGGACGTAAGTCTGTGTAACTACTTGGCTTCCGGGCCGACGAAGACGGAGAACTCGAAGCCGTCCGAGATTCGAAGGGTGGTCGAGGCGAACCCAGAGTCGCCCGACTGCATGTAGTCGACGAAAGGCTGAAGGACTCGCTTGAATGTGAAGATATTGTCCGCGAGCACGACGGCGCCGCTTCTCAGTTTTGGCTTGAGAACCTCGAGGATCGGCAGGTACATCGCTTTCCACCCGTCGAGCAGGACCAAGTCCACGGGCGGCTCGATCGACTGAAATGTCTGTCGCGCGTCGCCGGGAAGAATCTTCGCGTAACTAGAGAGTCCGGCCTCCGCGAGATTGTCAGTTGCCTGTCCGTGCTTTGAGGGCTCCAGTTCCGAGCCAATCACTTCCCCGCCGTTGTCGCGCGCCGCGGCGGCAAGATAAATGGTGGAGATTCCGAAGGAGGATCCAAACTCAACGATCCTTCGGGCATGAATCGCTCGAGCCATCAGGTAGAGCATGGCCCCCTGTTCGCGCGAGACCGGAATGTACAAGTCATGGAAGAATTTGTACTCGAAATCCCGGTGGTAGAGCCGCTTGCGCGCCGCAGCGAGGGCGAGAAGCGGCATCCGGCGCGCGATCTTCCATTTGTCAGCGGCTGCCTCGGCGTGCAATCGATTCAGCAAGGTTTCAACACGGGGATCGCGGAACGGCAGATTGCCCACGCTCATGCGCAGCTCCCGAAGAGAAATGGAAAGCTAACGTAACACAGTCCGCCGGATTCGCCGCGCAACAGACGACTAAGCCCCCTGGACCTCCGGGCTACGTTCCAAGCCTCGTTTGCTTTTTCCCATACCGCGCCGTTTCCTGGCTCGCATTCCACTCAACAACAAAAATAGAATAGAGAAGCTTGCCCGCCTCCTGAAGGAGCCCAGCGTGATGAGAACTGCTTTGCTTGCCTGTACGATGCTCGTGGCCGGGTCCTTGCTACTGGCCCGACAAATCGATACGAAGACGAGGGCGGATGAGAACCGGATCATGCTGCTCGAAAGCGCCTGGAACTCCGCCGCGCAGGGGAAGAATGCGAAGGCGCTGGACGAGCTTCTTGCGTCGGCCTTCGTCTACACCGACAACGACGGGACTTTCTATGACAAAGCCGAGTACCTCAAGAGCATCGCGAACCCTTCCTCGCACCCGGACCAGATCGTAAACGAGTCGACTACGGTTTACGCCTACGGCAATGTGGCCGTTGTGACAGGAATCCACCGCGAAAAAGGGTCCCTCAACGGGAAATCGTACTCGCGCCGCTCCCGATTCACGGACACGTGGATGAGCCAGAACGGAATCTGGCAGTGCGTCGCGGGACAGTCGACTCTGGTGACGCGACAGTAGCCCCTCGCAAAGCGCATTCTCGGATCGAGCCTCCACATCCTTTCTTGCCTTGTCACGCGGCCCGGCGTACCATCGCGCTTCATTTTCTTCAGGAGATCTCACACAATGAAATCAATCGTCCGCGTCGCCTTGTTTGCGTTGCTCGCATGCCTCGAATTAGGATTCGCTGCGAGAAGCTTTGGCTCGCCGACGCCGCAGGAACAGGGCCGGCCATTCACCATCCAGCAAGTCCTGAGCGCTCCCTTTCCAACCGAGCTCACTGCGGCGCCAGCGAAGAATCGCTTCGCGTGGGTCTTCAACGCCGAGGGCAGGCGAAATGTGTGGGTCGCGGAACCGGCCGGTCCCGCGGGCGCCTATTCCGCTCATCCCGTGACGAACTACTCGGCGGATGACGGACAAGACATCGGCGACCTTGCCTGGGCGCCGGACGCCGGATCGATTGTCTATGTTCGTGGCGGCGACCTGGAATTTCCACGCAGCGCGTATCCAAATCCTTCCAAGATCGCAGCTGGAGTTGAGCAGGACGTTTGGGTCGTTCCGGCAGGCGGCGGAGAACCGAGGAAAATCGGCGAAGGCCACTCCCCGGCAGTTTCTCCCAAGGGCGATGTCGTGGCCTATATTCTGAAGGGAGAAATCTGGCTTGCGAAGCTGGACGGCAGCGACAAGCCGGAGCAGTTGATTCACGAACTGGGCGAAAACAGATCCCTCACATGGTCGCCCGACGGGCAGCACATCGCGTTCGTAAGCGCGCGCGGCGATCACAGCTTTGTCGGCGTGTATTCGCTTGCGGCAAAGTCCGTAGACTACCTCGACCCAAGCACCGATCACGACAGCGAGCCCGCGTGGTCGCCGGACAGCTCGAGGGTCGCGTTTCTGCGAATTCCCTCTTCAAAGAGCGACATGGTCTTTGAACCGAAGCGCGCAGGCTCGCCGTGGTCGATTCGCGTTGCTGACGTTGCGACGGGAAAGGGGCGCGAAGTCTGGAAGGCTTCGACTGGAGAAGGCAGCGTCTTCCGGCAGATCGTCGCGGACAACCAGATTCTGTGGGGAGACGGCAATCGCATCGTTTTTCCATGGGAGCGCGACGGCTGGACTCATCTTTATTCTGTGCTCATCGGCGGAGGTACACCGACTCTGATGACGCCCGGGGACTTTGAAGTGGAGTACGTGTCGCTGGGCGCGGATCGGAAGACGGTGGTCTATTCATCGAATCAGGGCGACATCGATCGGAGGCATGTTTGGCGCGTTGGGGTCGATTCGGCTCAGCCGACGGCGCTGACGAGCGGTACGGGAATCGAAACGGCGCCGGTGATCACCAGCGACAATCGGACGGTCGCGGCGCTGCGTTCAGACGCCCAGTTGCCGATGCGGCCGGCTGTCCTCGGCTACAACGGGGGAATCCACGACCTCGCCGCCGATCAGATTCCACACGATTTTCCCGGCGCGCAACTCGTCACTCCACAGCAGGTGATTTTTTCAGCCGCTGACGGCATGCAGATCCACGGCCAGTTATTTCTGCCACCGCACGCAGAGGGAGTCCGGCACGCGGCGGTCGTCTTCTTTCACGGAGGGTCGGAGCGCGAGATGCTGCTGGGCTGGCATTACATGCTGTATTACAGCAACGCCTACGGATTGAACCAGTACCTCGCGAGTCGCGGCTATGTGGTGCTTTCCGTGAATTACCGCAGCGGAATTGGCTACGGGCTGAATTTTCGCGAAGCTCTCAACTACGGCGCCGCGGGAGCGAGCGAATTCAACGACGTCCTTGGCGCGGGGCTTTTCTTGCGCGGGCGCTCGGACGTGGATCCGCACCGCATCGGACTCTGGGGCGGAAGCTACGGCGGGTATCTGACGGCGCTCGGACTTGCGCGCGCGTCGGACCTCTTCACCGCCGGGGTCGACATGCACGGCGTCCACGACTGGAACATCGAAATCCGGAACTGGATTCCTTCGTACGATCCGTCAGCGCGTGCCGATGGGGCGAGGCTTGCGTGGGAGTCTTCGCCCATGTCGTCCGTGAAGACTTGGCGATCCCCCGTTCTGCTGATTCAGGGAGACGATGACCGCAACGTTCAGTTCTCGCAGACGGTGGAACTCGCGGATGCTCTGCGCAAGCAGGGAGTGGAATACGAGGAGCTCGTCTTTCCGAATGAGATCCACGACTTCCTGTTGCACAGGAGCTGGGTCGCCGCTTACACGGCCGCGGCCGATTTCTTCCAGCGGCACATCGGAAGTTCATCCACCATGGCTGCGCATTGACGATTGTCGGCGGCGAATACTCTCGAAAAGGATGTGAATCGATGAGACTTTTTCTTGCGATTGTTCTTGCTGGAATCCCGGCTGCGCTGCTTCCTTCACCTGCTCGAGCTCAGGTGACACCTGCTTCGTACCAGGCGGCCTCGCAATCGACGCAGGCGCCCCAGGCTGTGCCGGCGGACTGCGCCGAACTTCCCGCCCTGAAGGAACGGTTCGAACGCGCCGAGAAACGGTTGATGGACTGGCCCGAACTGGCGCGCTACCGCGACGCAAACACAACGCTGCCGCCGCCGAGCGCAAAGGAAAATCGCGTCGTCTTCATGGGAGATTCGATTACGGATATCTGGGCCAACCCCGACAACGGAGGATTCTTCTCCGGCAAGCCCTACGTCGATCGCGGCATCAGCGGCCAGACCACGCCGCAAATGCTGATCCGCTTCCTGCCGGATGTGATCGCGTTGCACCCGAAGGTCGTCGTCATTTTGGCGGGCACCAACGACATCGCCGGAAATACGGGACCGATGACGCTCAACGAAATCGAAGGCAATCTTTCGTTGATGGATGAACTCGCGCACTCGAACCACATTCGGGTGGTCCTGGCTTCCCTGCTCCCGGTCAGCGACTACGAACACAACCACGAGGGCGTACTAATCATTCAAACGAAGCGGCGCCCGCCAGCGGAGATCCTGGAGCTCAACAAATGGATGAAGCAGTATGCCTCCACGCATGGCGACGTCTACCTCGACTACTTCTCCGTGATGGTGGACGATCAGGGAATGCTGAAGCAGGATCTGAGCAACGACGGGTTGCATCCCAACGCGAAGGGATACGCAGTCATGGCGCCTCTCGCCGAACAAGCGATCCAAGCGGCCCTGAAGAAGAAACGCTGAAACGGTGCTGCCAGCAGGATTGAGATGCCCTTCGATAACGTCAGCCCTCAGCGCAGCGATAAGCGTCGAGAATCCGTCGCAAGGGCTGCGGGCGTATCCATCTCGGAACAGACTCGGAAGTTTCCTGACTCGCCGCTGGAAAACCCTTGGATACTTGGTCAGACCATTACCTTGTGTCTATATCCGCAGAACTTTACTTCCTGACTTGGGAGAGGCTATGGCGGAAACCGACCTGCGTCCGATGACCCTTGGCGAAGTTCTGGATCGCACGTTCAGCCTCTACAAGACGCACTTTTGGCTCTTCGCCGGAATCATGTCTCTTCCGCTGCTCGCCCTTCTGCTCTTTCAAGTGTGCGCGGCAGGCCTGGGAATCGCGGGAGCGACGGCCGGCCGAGGCGTCGGGGCGGCACCAACCGCAGGAACGATCGCCGGCGTGGCCTTCGGTGCGATCATTGGCGTCGTTTTGTATTTCGCGCTGTACGGCGCGGCACAGGCGGCAACGGTTTTCGCGGTGTCGGATCTTTACCTCGGAAGACAGGCGTCCGTGCGGGGTTCATTCACGCAAGTGCGAGGCAAGATTCTGCGGGCGCTTGGCGTGATTTTTCTGACGGGCCTGATTGTGTTCGTAGGCACTCTTGCCCTGATCATTCCAGGGCTGATTCTCCTTGCCCGCACAGGCGTGTCCGTGCCTACCGCGATGCTCGAGGATGAGTCTCCGTCGGCAGCGATCAGCCGCAGCATGGAACTGACGAAGGGTTTCGGCATGCAGATGTTCCTGATTTTCCTCCTGGTCTGGGTGCTGTCGATGGTCGTTACCATCATCTTTCAGTTCCCGCTGCTCTTCCTTGCGGCCGAAGCAGCGAGGCCTCACGTTGCGTCGTTCACCTACAGCATTCTGAGCGATCTGGCGTCGTTTATTTCTTCCGTGGTGATCGGACCCATTGGGACGATCGCGTTCTCGCTGATGTATTACAATCTCCGAGTGCGAAAAGAAGCGTTCGACCTGCAGCACTTGATGGCGTCGCTAGGCTCAAGCTCCGGACGCGTGGTAAGTCCGGGCGCGTCGCCCGTGGCCTGAGACAGTGCGTCAGTTCACGGTTTCATCCTCGGCACGCCGGCTGCTCGTCTTCGGCGCGCTGTGCGCAACTCTATCGACACCAGCGCGGGCTCAATCCTCATCCTCGAGTTCTTCCTCAGCGCCTCCGACGCCGCTCGATCTTCGCGCTTACGAAGCACAACTTGATGAGTGGTCCACCGCGGTCGCCAAGGGGCGGCACGATCCGATCGAAATTGGCCGAGTTCGAAAGACGGTGCCGGCGGAGTTGTCCGTAAGAACAGCTCAGGGAGACATCCGCGTTGCGACCGGCTGGCTCAGCACGTCGCTCTCAAATCTCGAGCAAGACCCCCAGCAAGCTGACGGCACGGCGCGAGGAATCGAACAGCGCCTGGCAGCTCTGCGCAGAGCAGCACAGGAACTCGACGAAGCGTCAGCCGCGTGGCCTGCCGCGGACACGCGCTCCCAACTCGACAAGATATTCCAGCACAGGGAGTTTCGCGGGCTCAGCGGCCCGACGGAATGGCAATTGCTGATGGAACGCATCAGCCGATGGATCTTCGAGCAGGTTTACAAACTTCTGAGGAAGCTGCACATCAATGCGAAAGCCGGCAATTTTCTCGCGTGGTGTGTCATCGGACTTGCGTTTGTGCTCCTCTGCGTCTGGCTGGTGCGGAGACTGATCCACCTTTCGAGAACGCCCGGCGGGGAGGCTGCGCAAGCGCCGACTGCCGCCATGACCTCGCGCGAGTGGCGTGACGAGGCGCTGGCGGCTGCGGAGCGCGGAGATTATCGTGAGGCGATTCACTGCGCTTACTGGGCGGCGGTCACGCGGCTCGAGGATACGGGTGCCTTGCCACGTGATCGCTCGCGCACACCGCGCGAGTCGCTGCATCAACTCGACACGAACCCGAAAGAGCAGCAACTGCTTCGAGATTTAACGCGCCGCTTCGAACTCATCTGGTATGGTTACCGGCCGGCGTCCGCCGACGACTGGTCCGGCGCAAAGATTCAACTGGAGCAAATGGGATGCCTCAAGGCCTCGACAGCGGCGACCGCAAGCTCCTGATTGGCGCGGCGGTCCTGCTCGTGATCCTGGTGGTGACCTCCACGCTCGTCACCCCTCCGGAAGCTGAAGAGACGTCGTGGTTTCCATCGACATATTCGCAGGACTGGGGCGGCGCCAAGGCTGCCTACCTCCTGCTGCAGGATATGGGTTATCACGTCGAGCGCTGGGAGGAATCACCTACAGAAATCACGGACGATCCCGCGGGTACGGTGCTGGTTCTGGCGAATCCCATTGAAAGCCCCTCCGAGGAAGAGCGCGGCGCGGTGAGCCAATTTGTACAGCAGGGCGGCCGAGTGCTGGCGACCGGACCGACAGCAGAGTGGCTCCTGCCCGAAGTGAACAAGCCGGCCAAACCGAAGGACAAGGCGAAGAATTCCGAGTCTGAGTCCGATTCCGAGCAACGTGAATCGTCAGCGCCCGTGTTCGACGCGGCGTACGGGTTTGGAAGCGTCTCGCGTTTCTCGCCACTTGCTCCGTCCCCGATCATGCGCGACGCCCCGGAAATCACGATGACTTCCCCCACTCACTGGGACCCCGAGCTGCCGGGCCAAGTGACGGTTTACGGAAACGAGGACACCGCGGCCGTGATTACGTACCGTCTCGGGAAGGGCGAAGTGATCTGGTGGGCCGCACCGACGCCGCTAACGAATGGTGCGATTCGCGACGCGTCAAATGTTGCGTTGTTTCTGAACTCGGTGGCGCCCACGCCGAACGTCCACATTCTGTGGGACGAATATTTCCACGGGGCGCACGGCTCGCTGTGGTCGTATTTCACAAGAAGCCCGCTCCCATGGGGCGTAATGCAGTTTGGATTGGTGTTCCTCGCAATTCTGGCGACGTACTCCCGGCGTCAAGGACCCGTGCGCGCACCGGCCACGGTGTCGCGGCTCTCTCCGATCGAGTTTGTGGAAACCCTTGGGGATCTTTATTACACCGCCCATGCCGACGCAGCGGCGGTCCAAGTAGCCAGCCATCGACTCCGATTCTTGCTCGCGCGGCAGCTCGGAGTGGCGGTAAATGTGCCGGCAGCCGACCTTGCGCACAGTGCGGCGCAGCAACTGTCGTGGCAGGAGCAGCCGTTGCTGGACGCGCTTAATGCGGCGGAGAACAGCTCCCGCAATGCGAACCTGAGCGATCGCGAGTCGCTTCATCTGGTGCAGGCGCTCTTCGATTACACGGCGCGCCTCGATCCACGGCGTCACCAACAAGAAAGGCAATCGGGATGAACAACGCAAGCGAATTGGCGGCACACGTCCGAACGGAACTCGGCAAGGTGATCGTCGGCCAACAGGAAGCCGTGGACCAACTCCTGCTGGTGCTGCTCGTGGGCGGCCACGCGCTGGTGGAAGGAGTGCCCGGCCTGGCCAAGACACTTTCCGTTAAGGCGCTCGCCCACATCTTCCAGATGACCTTCCAGCGCGTCCAATGCACGCCCGACCTGATGCCCGCGGACGTTTTAGGGGCGAACGTGTTCAACATGGCGACGAGCTCGTTCACCCTCCATCGCGGGCCGATTTTCACGGACTTGCTGCTCGTCGACGAAATCAACCGCACGCCTCCTCGCACGCAATCGGCGCTGCTCGAAGCCATGGAGGAACGGCAGGTGACGATTGACGGGACCAGCCATGCGCTTTCGCAATTCTTCTCCGTCTTCGCCACGCAGAACCCGATCGAGTTCGAGGGTACGTATCCCCTGCCCGAGGCACAGCTGGACCGTTTTCTCGTGAAGATTCGCATGGGTTATCCGCAGGCGGAGCAGGAAGCCCAGGTGCTTCAAAACTTTCAAAACGGCTTCGATCCCCGGGACTTGGATCGCGCCGGAATCGTTTCCCTTCCTTCACAGACGCTCCTTGCCGCACGGGAGGAAGTCGCGCGCGTCCGGGTAGAACCGGCACTGTTTCAGTACATCGTCGCTCTGGCCGCACGCACGCGAAATGCGCCGGCGGTGAGCCTAGGGGCGAGCCCGCGGGCGGCGATCAGCTTGATGCTCGTCGCCAAAGGTGTCGCCGCAACCGAAGGCCGCGACTTCCTCATCCCGGACGACGTGAAAGCCGCCGTTGCTCCTGTTCTGCGCCATCGCCTGGTGATCAAACCAGAGGCCGACTTAGAAGGCGTGACGGCGGAGCAAGTGATCCGCGAAGTCGCGAATTCCGTCCCGGTTCCTAAATGAATTCGCCGCAAAACCTCGTTCCTTCCTCCGTGGCTTCGCGCGGAAGAACCGCGCGGCGCATTTCGATCGCGTTCGGACGCCGGTTCTTCCTGCTCCTGCTGATCGGCCTCGTCTGGATCGGTCCAGCGTGGAGAGACGCGCGCTTTTTGTACGCGATGGCGCTGTGGGACGTACTCGTTCTCGCCATCTGGCTGTGGGATTTGGCGCAGCTTCCGAAGGCGCGAGAGCTGGAGGTTCGCCGAACCTGGACGGCACCAATTCAACTGGACGTCGAATCGAAAATCGCTCTCGAAGTGCGGAATCTCGGAAAGACGTCGATCACGGGGACCATCATCGACGATGTTCCCGCGTCGCTGCGAAACGAAATCCCCGAGATGGGCATCGCTGCCGCGGCCAGCGGTCGCGGCGGCGCCGATTACGCGATCCGGCCGGGAGAACGAGGCGACGCGCGACTCGGCGACATCGCGCTTCGTTATGAATCGGCGTGGCACATCGGAGAACGCTGGGCTGCCTTCGCAACGACCCAAACCGTGCGCGTGTATCCGAATCTCGAAGAGTCAAAACGCGAAACGATTCATTTGATCCGGAGCCGGCAGATCGCGCTCGAGAAGCGGCATCAACATCAGCACGGCCAGGGGCGCGAATTCGAGAGCCTTCGCGAATATCGCGAGGGCGACGAATGGCGCGATGTTTGCTGGACGGCGACGGCACGTCGCGGAAAGCTGATCTGCAAGACGTATCAGGTGGAACGCAGCCAAACAGTCTGGCTGGTGCTGGACACAGGGCGGCTGCTGCGCGCACGCACGCAAGGATTGAGCAAACTGGATTATGCGGTCAACGCGGCCCTCTCGCTCGCGCAGGTGGCTTTGTACTCCGGTGACCGGGTGGCTGTCCTGGCTTACGGGCGGCGAGTACGGCTGCGCCTACCCGCGGCCCGAGGAGCGAGCCACGTCCGCGCCATGCTCGACGGGCTGGCTCAACTGCGCGGCGAAGAACTCGAGGCCGATCACTTGCGCGCGGCCGAGTCTCTATTGATGTTTCAAAAGCGCCGCAGCCTAGTCGTCTGGCTGACGGATCTGAGCGAGACGGCGACGACTCCGGAAGTGGTCGAGGGCGCGATGAAGCTCGCCCACCGGCATCTGATGCTGTTCACGGTGATCGGCCAGCCCGACCTGCGTCAGATTCTCGAGGAACGGCCGGAAACGGACCGCGAAATGTTCCGCTATACGGCGGCGCAGGAAATCGTGCATCGCCGCGATGTTCTGCTGCGGACGCTGCGGCAGCAGGGCGCGCTGACGCTCGAGGTCGACCCGGGCAAGCTTTCGTCGGGCGTCGTGAACCAGTACCTGCTCGCGAAAGAGCGGAGCCTTATCTGACCGGTTGCTGTGCGGCAGCGGCGGGAGCCCGCTTCGTGAGATAGAGCACGAGCAATGTGAAGAGCGCGCCCGCGAGCAGGAACTTGACGCCCGGGTGAAGCGTGGACGGCGACACGAATCCTTCGATAATGCCGGCGACGACGAGCATTGGAATTACGCCCACCACGAGGCGCACGCTGCGGGCGCCCGCGCGTACCAGCGACACGCGCCGCGGAAGAGTCCCGGGAAACAAGAGCCCTCGCGCGATTCCGAACCCTCCGCCCGCCGCGATGAAAATGGCCGGCAGCTCGAGGACGCCGTGGCCTGCAACGAAACTCCAGAGCGGCAGCATCATCCCCTCGCGCCAGCAGGCGGCATTCACGACGCCGAAGAGCAAGCCGTTCAAAATCATCATCCAGGCCGTTCCCACGCCCGCGGTGATTCCGAGCGCAAACGTGGTCAGGGAAACGGAGATGTTGTTCGTCATGATTCCACTGGAGGCAAGCGGTTTGATGGTGACGATCGAGTCGGTCCACATTTTGTGATGCTCGATCGTGTCGATCATTTGCGGCCCGAGGAAATAGCGATTGAACATCGGGTCGGCCATGCCGATCAGGAAAGCGGCGACGCCCGCCGCCAGAAAGATCGTGAAGGCCGCAAACGTGTCCGGAAAAGCCTCGCGGAAGATCGCAGGGTAGGTGTCTTTGAAGAACGTCCAGATTCCTTTGATCTTGGCTTTGCGGCCCATGTAGATCAGGTTGTGGGCACGGCCAAGCAACCGATTCAAGTAAAAGGAAAGCTGGCTGCCGGTGGGGTCCTCGCGAACGGTAGAGAGGTCGGAGGCCGTCTGCCGGTATAATAACGCCAACTCCTGAAGCTCGGCTGCGCTAAGCGCGGAAACGCCGCGGCGCCCGCTGGCGTCTACCAACTGTTCGAGGCGGGTCCAGTGGCTGCGCCGCTTTTCAAGCCAGCGATTGGAGATCATGCATGTCCTCTTTCGACAAGCTTATCATCGAGACGCCCGAGCAAACGTCGCTCGATTTCCCGCTTGCCGGAATAGGCAGCCGCTTCCTGGCAATGGCAGCGGACACGGCGATCCAAACAGTTACGGCGGGATTGCTGCTCCTCGTCATCGGGTTGGCGACGCCGGGCCTCCGCTGGATCGGCAACCTCGCCTCGCAGTGGGCGGTGGCCTTCTTCATCATCGCGGCGTTCCTGATTTACTCGGGATACTTCGCGTTCTTCGAAGCCATGTGGAACGGACAGACGCCCGGCAAGCGCTACGCGCAACTGCGCGTGATGAAGGACGACGGACGGCCTATCGGGGTTTACGACGCAATCACGCGCAATCTGCTCCGTGCAGTGGACTCGCTTCCCTTCGCCTACGGCATCGGCGTGATCAGCGTGATGATCAGCAAGAAGAAAAAACGATTAGGAGACTTTGTGGCGGGCACGGTGGTGGTCCACGAAAAAACGCTCCAGGACGCGCGCCCATTCCTGGAGACAAAGAAGGACGAGACCGCACCTGCCTACGATACAAGCAGCCTCACGGCGGATGAACTGCGGCTGATCGAAACGTTCTTCAGCCGGCGCGACAGCCTCGAGCCCGCGATCCGCACGTCGATGGCGACGCAGATTGCGCGGCGCATCGGCGATAAGTTGCAGGTGCGCGTGGTCGGGTGGCCGCAAACGGAGCGATTCCTTGAAAGCGTGTTCGAGCAGTACCGCTCGACCGGACGATTCGGGCGCCAGTGAGAAGGGCCGCTGTTTCGCGCCGCGTTACTCGGAGCCGAGAAAGGCGTAGCGAAGCAAGAACAAGGCGCTCAGAACCCAAATCAGGGGGCTGATCTCGCGGCGGCGGCCGGCAAAGAGTTTCAGGAAGGTGAAGGAAAGCAATCCGAGACTGAGGCCGGTCGCGATGCTGAAGGTGAGCGGCGTCGCGATGAGCGTCAGGAATGCGGGTACAGCATCGGTAAAGTCGTCCCACTTGACCCGAGCGACCGCGCCGCACATCAACGCGCCCACAAGGATCAGCGCCGGTGCGGTGGCATACGAAGGGATGGCGGCCACGATCGGCGCGCAAAACATCGCGAGGACGAACAACGCAGCGATCGCCAGGTTGCCGAGGCCCGTACGCGCTCCCGCCGCAACGCCAGCCGCGCTCTCGATGTAGCTTGTCACCGTGGACGTCCCGGTGAGCGCGCCCATGATCGTGCCGAATGCGTCCGCCAGCAAAGCGCGGCTCGCGCGCGGCAACTTTCCGTCGCGCAAAAAGCCGCCCTCCTCGCAAACGCCAACCAGCGTTCCGACATTGTCGAACAAATCGACGAAGAAAAACACGAAGACGAGCTCGCCGAGCCTGAGTTTCGCGGCGGAGCGCAGGTCAAGCTTCAGAAACGTCCCGGACGGATGCGGCAGCGAGAAGAAATGCTGCGGCCAGTGGCTTACACCCAAAGGTATACCCGCGATTGCGATTGCGACAATTCCGATCAGGATCGCGCCGGCCACGCGACGCGCCATTAGAATCGCGATCAAGACGATGCCGAGCAGCGCGAGAATGACTTGCCGGTCGGAAACCTTGCCCAGCGCGACAAACGTCGATGAATTTGCGACGATGATGTTTGCGTTTCGAAATCCGATGAACGCGATGAAGAGCCCGATGCCGGCCGCCGTCCCGTGCTTCAGGCAATCCGGAATTCCGTTCACGATCTGCTCGCGGACGTTGGAGAGTGTCAAGATCAGGAACAACAAACCTGACAAGAACACGACTCCCAGGGCCGTCTGCCAGGGCACGCCGCGCCCAATGACGATCGAATACGTGAAATAGGCGTTGAGGGACATTCCCGGCGCGAGGGCGATTGGATAGTTCGCCCAGACGCCCATCACGAGGGTCGCGATCGCAGCCGAGATGCACGTGGCGAAGAGCACACCGTCGACCGGCATTCCGGCTTCAGAGAGAATGCGCGGATTCACCACGACGATGTACGCCATGGTCATGAATGTCGTGAGCCCGGCGAGAAGCTCGCGACTGACGGTGGTCCGGTTTTCCGAGAGATGAAACAGGCGCTCGACCAATTCCAAACTCCGGGGCGAAAAGGCAGCCACTATTGAGGATGGGAAGAGTAACCCGCAAGGCTACTCTTTCCCGATGTCTTCTTTCCATACGTCGGGATGCTGTTTGATGTAGTCGGCCATCAGCGAAACGCACTCGGCCGAATCGACGTCCACAACGCAAACGCCTAGCGACCTGAGCCATTCGACGCCGCCCTGGAAATTGCGGCTCTCGCCGACAACCAGCGTCCCGAAGCCGAATTGGCGCACGAGTCCGCTGCAATACCAGCACGGTGCGAGCGTGGTGACCATGACGAGATCGCGATAGCTGCGCTGCCGGCCGGCGTTGCGAAAGGCATTAGTTTCGCCGTGCATTGACGGATCGCCGTCCTGGATGCGGCGATTGTGGCCCGCGCCGATCAACCGCCCCTTACGGTCGAAGATCGCTGCACCGATCGGCAATCCGCCTTCGGCCAGGCTCTTACGAGCCTCGGCCAGAGCAACGGCAAGCATCTCAGCGTGGATTGGTTCCACCTTCAATCGCCTCACGCGCCGGGATTATGCGGTATGCAGTACATTCGCGAAGACCTGTCGACATTCTACATTACGCGACAAATGCGAAATTGTGTTTATTCCGCGCGGCAGTAAGATATGCCCTCACGGTTCGAAGCGGCCGTTACGGCCAAAGGAATCAAATGACTCGCGCCCTGAAATGCACTTGCGCGCTTGCCCTCGCATTTGCGTGCTCCCGACCTGCCTTGTGCCAGACGAGAGCGGCGTCCGGGGAACAACGCGCGGCGCGAGCGCTCGACGCCGCCCGGGCGCATCCACTTGAGCTGAGGGCATTCCTGGCAAACATGCCGAAGGGCGGCGATTTGCACAATCACCTGGCCGGCGCCGTCTACGCTGAATCGTGGATCATAGATGGCGCCCAGGATCACCTCTGCGTCAACATTTCGTCGCTCGTATTGGTGCTTCCGCTCACGGCGGCTGGCAACGCACATTCACAATCCGACTGTGAAAAAGGAAATGTCCCGGTCGAGCGGGCCTACGGCGATCAGCATTTCTACGACGCTCTTGTCGATGCTTTTTCCATGCGCGGATTCGTGCCTTCAACCGGCGCGACGGCGCACGATCACTTCTTCGACACGTTCTCGAAGTTCGAAATCGTGGATCCACGGCACACGGGCGAATGGCTGGACGAGGTGGCCGCGCGCGCCGCGGCCCAGAACGAGCAGTATCTCGAGCTGATGGTGACTCCGCCTTTCAGTCACACGGCGGCGATTGCGAAAGAGCTTGGTTGGCAACCGAACCCTAGCTTCGGTGAATTTCGCCGGCAACTTCTGGCGCATGGTTTGCGGGACGACGTCGCCGTTGTGCGCGCCGAGTTGGACCAAGCGGAGGCGATTCGCAGAGAAAGTGAACACTGCGGCGCGTCCGATCAGGCGGCCGCGTGCAGCGTGCGGATCTGCTACGTCTATCAGGTGCTGAGGGCCTTTCCTCCGGAGCAGGTTTTTGCGCAGACGTTGCTTGGCTTTGAGGCGGCGTCAGCCGATCCGCGTATCGTGGGCATCAACTTCGTCCAACCTGAAGACAGCTACGTTGCAATGAGAGACTACGCCCTTCACATGAAGATCCTGCAGTTCCTGCACGGCGTCTACCCCAACGCGCACATCACGCTGCACGCCGGCGAACTCGCTCCGGGCCTGGTGCCGCCCGAGGGACTCTGTTGCCACATTCGTCTCGCAGTCGAACAGGCCCATGCCGAACGGATTGGGCACGGCGTTGATGTCATGTACGAGGACCACCCGTACGAACTGCTGAGGGAGATGGCCGCTAAACACGTGATGGTGGAAATCAACCTGACGAGCAATGATGTGATTCTCGGGATCACGGGCAAAGAGCATCCGTTGCCAATTTACCGGCGATACGGCGTTCCTGTTGCGCTCTCGACCGACGACGAAGGCGTTTCCCGCATCGATTTGACGCACGAGTACGTTCGCGCTGTCGAGACATACGGCCTGCGTTATGGCGACCTCAAGCAGATGGTGCGAACGAGCATCGAGCACAGCTTCCTGCCGGGAGCGAGCCTCTGGCGGGATCACGATCGGTTCCGAGCGCCTGTTTCTGAGTGTTCCGCAGATACGCGGGGGGCGCCGAAGCCCTCATCCAAGTGCGCGGCCTTCCTGCGTTCCAGCGAAAAGGCGCAGCAAGAGTGGGAACTCGAGTGGCGATTCGAAGTATTCGAGTCGAGTCAATAAGGCGGCGGGGTCACACCTATCCGAATATGCCGAAATCCTTCAAGTTGCGGGCGACAGTATCCAATTAAAGGGCAGGATCCGAAGAAGTTTTGTCCTGGATGCCTTCCCGCGCCAGCCACAGTTGGGATTGGTGCAGCAGATCTCCTCATCGCCGAACATCTTCATCGCCTCGGCTTCTGAGAGAGACACGCTCCTGCATTTCTTCTGCAGGTTTATGTTGCGGTGGTCTTTCGGACATTCAAAGACGATTCGATAGGCTGAGCTCATAATGTATTTTAACAGTCGGTGTCCTGTGTTGCGACCGAAATTCCTGGCGCTCGTTACTCTTGAGGATTCGCTGTATCGCTCCGCACGAGGATGTGTTAGACTTTTTTGGCGCTTGATACTTTCGGCTGTGTTGTGCGGTCCCTCCGGTTCAAGACCTGATCTGAGAATACCCGCCTTCAGTTTCCTCCGCATGTTTTCGGCGTAATCCAATAAAGACTGGCCGAGAGGCCATCGCGGCCGCGCGAATCTGTGTCGGACGCCTTGCCTCCCTCGTCAGCAAGAAAGCAAGATGCAAAATTTCTCAGAATTACCCGTCTCCTCTTCAATGAAGGAGAGACTCGCAGCGGCGCATTTCGTAGTTCCGACGGCCGTCCAGGCCGCGGCCATCCCGCACGCGATGGAAGGCAAAGACGTACTCGCGACCGCGCAGACCGGAACCGGAAAGACGCTCGCGTTCCTGATTCCGGTGATCGAAAAGCTAGTCCGCACGAAAGCGGCGGGCATCGAAGCACTCGTGCTGGTTCCGACGCGCGAACTGGCGATGCAAGTAGCCGAGCAATATGACGCGCTGCGCGGAAGGCAGCTTGCGCCGGCAGCCGTCGTCGTAGGTGGCTTGGCCGAAGGGCCGCAACTCAGCGCGATCCGCAAGGGAGCGCGCATCGTCGTCGCGACTCCGGGCCGTCTGGAGGATTTCCTCGACCGGCGGCTGGTCAAGTTCGAAGCATTGCAAACGCTCGTGCTTGACGAGGCGGATCGCATGCTGGACATGGGATTCCTACCCGCAATTCGCAGGATCGTCGCGATTCTGCCGAAAGACCGGCAAACGATGTGCTTCTCAGCAACGCTCGAAGCATCCGTGGCGCACCTCGTTCACGACTACATGAAAAATCCGCTGCGACTCGCGTTCGGGTCCACGCTCAAGCCTTCAGAGAACGTGCGACTTCAGGCGCTCGAAGTGCCTGCAGACGCAAAGCAGGAAATGCTGCACCGCCTGGTCGCCAAGGAAACCGGCCGGTGTCTTGTGTTTTCGCGCACGAAGCGCGGAGCGGAGCGCATCGCCAAGAACCTCATTCGGCACGGCGTTAACGCAACCATGATTCATGGCGACCGCTCGCAATCCCAACGGATAGCCGCGCTTGCTGGATTCCAGCAGGGGCGCTACCGCGTGCTGGTGGCCACCGACGTGGCTTCGCGCGGGATTCACGTTCAGGACATCGCTCACGTGATCAATTACGACCTGCCCGAGTTGGCGGAGAATTTTATCCACCGCGTAGGACGCACGGGAAGAGCCGGTGAACGCGGCGTTGCTTCTACCCTCTTCTTGAAAGAACAAGGAACCGAACTATCCCAGTTGGAGCGGACGCTAGGCATCCGCATGGAGCGGATAGCAGTCGATTCCGATTCCCTCGCACATCCACATGGCGAGCGCCAAGACCACGCGAAACACAGATTGCCGTTGCTGAAAGCTCGGATGGTTGCGCTGCCGGGAGAATTCCTGCAGGCCCAGATGCAGGGTTAATGCGGCTGCGCACGTTGCGCAGAAGACAATCGAAGAGGATGGCGCGCCCGGAGGGAGTCGAACCCCCGACCCTCTGCTTAGAAGGCAGACGCTCTATCCAACTGAGCTACGGGCGCGTGGCCTGCAACTTGTTCAGTTTACTTCGCTTGTTGCATTCGTCGCAATCGGCAACTCGCGTACCTCATCACGATTGTGCCAATTCCGTGCGCGCCTATGGTTCGGGAAAGTAGCCGATATGCCCTTGGCCTCAACACCTTGGCCTAGGGGCACGCCCTCGTAAATGTGCCAACTCTGCCAGTAACGGCGTTACCTCAGTGATGGAACCAGAGCGCGAATCGCTTCGAGAGCGCCGGCCACTCCGCGCGCGACCGGCGCCGACAATTCTTCAGACAAGTCGAGCTCCGAAGCACCCACCGTTACGAGGAATGCCTTGTCGGGAGCCTTGCCGTAGAGTTCGCGAGCGAGCGAGAGGAGCGCAGCCGGGGTCAGCGAGTGCGTGAAGGGCGCAGCCGGGGTCAGCGAGTGCGTGAAGGGCGCAGTCGACTGTGGACTTTGCTCGAGGGGTACAACTGCGACCGAGCCTTGCTGCTGGGACTCGGCGGCGTCAACGAAGATTACGATCTCCGCTTGGCTGATTTCATCGGCTAGCTCGGGAGTCAGTTGCTGAACCGTCTTGACGGCCAAGCCGAATGTTCGCGGTTCTTGGCGCAGCGCCTCGGCCACGTGCCAACCTACGCCGTCGTCTCCGCGGAGGGGATTGCCTGACGCGATGACGAGGATGCGATTCATCCGTCTCGCCGCGCCTCATCCAGAAGAGAGCCGTCCGTGCGTTCAAGCCGGACGATTAGAGGCATGTGGCCAATCGCGTGCGTCGAGCAGCTCAGGCAAGGATCAAACGCCCGAATCACCGCTTCGACCCGGTTCAGCACACCTTCCGACAGCTTTTCGCCGTGGACGAAGTGTCGCGCGGCCTGCAGAACGCCCCGATTCATCGCCAAATTGTTGTGACCTGTCGCAATGATCAAATTCGCCCAGGTGATCAAGCCGTTTTCATCGACGCGATAATGGTGGATCAGCGTCCCGCGCGGGGCCTCGCAGGCGCCTACTCCCTCGGAGTTGTTCAGCGACGCCGTCGCGCGCACGTGCGGACTCAAAATCAGCGGGTCGTCGAGGTAATCTTGAATGTGCTCGATGCAATGCAGAATTTCGATCAGGCGCGCGTAGTGGTAGTGAAACGAGCTGAGCACGGCGCCGCGCTCGAGAGCATGAAACTCGACCCATTCCTGATCGGCGAGAGGTGTTCCGGCGCGGTCGACGATGTTCAGGCGTGCGAGAGGCCCCACCCGATAGATGCCCTCCGGATAGCCAAGCGCCTTGTAAAAAGGAAACTTCATGTAGGTAAACGACTCAGCGGCCTCTCCGATGAAGCTCGCGTACTGCGCGGGATCGAGTTTGTCCGCGACGATGTTTCCGGCCGCATCGGTGAATCTTAGCTTCCCCTCGTAATACGCCGGGCGATCGTCCGGTGTCACCAGACCCATGAACAGGCTCGGAAAATTCGCGAATGTCCGAATTTCTTCGCGATACGTTTCAACCCGGCTCTTAAACCACTGCAAGGTTGCCTGGGTAATCGAAAGAGCCTCGGGAATCATCGCGCGAATCGCGTCCCGCTTCTCTCGCGTCAGCGGTTCATTCACACCACCCGGCACCACCCAACCAGGATGAATTCTCCTTCCGCTGAGTATTTCGATGATCTGCTGGCCGAATTTGCGCAGGCGCACGCCATTGCGTCCCAGTTCAGGATCGCGTCGAATTACTCCGAATAGGTTTCGCTCGGACGGGTCGGAATCCATTCCCAGCAGCAGATCCGGCGAGGAGAGATAGAAGAAACTGAGGGCGTGCGACTGGATGATCTGCGCCAGGTTGAGCAGGCGGCGCAGCTTTCCGGCGGCCTGGGGAATGCGCACCGCGAGAATCGCATCGCACGCTTTCGCCGATGCGAGTAGGTGGCTCACCGGGCAAATCCCGCAGATGCGCGCCATGAGGTTCGGCATCTCGTAGTATGGACGCCCCTCGCAGAACTTTTCAAAACCGCGAAGCTGAGTCACTTGAAACTGCGCGTCCTCCACTTCGCCGCGCGCGTCTGTTCGCAACGTGATCCTGGCGTGCCCTTCCAGGCGAGTGACCGGATCGATGACGATAGTGCGTCCCATATGTCGGTGTCCTAGGCGCCAAAATGAGTCGTGCCCGCCAGAGCCGGCGCCTTTCCGGCCAGCAGGTCTCGCAGCAATCCGTAGATCATATCGGCCGAGGGAGGACAGCCGGGAACGAAAACATCCACAGGAACCACCTCATGCACGGGCCGGACGCGGGGCAAGAGCCTGGGCAAGCCGTCCTCGGGCATCGCATAATGCTCCGTCACATTCTCCTCGTATACCCGCTTGAGAATCGACTCGATAGAAACCATATTTCGCATCGACGGCACGTTCCCCGTCACCGCGCAATCACCCAAAGCAACCAGCGTCTTCGTGCGCTTGCGGATCATGTGAATCTTGCGTTCATCCTCGTCGCTGCTCACGGATCCTTCGACCAGCGTGATATCCACGCCTTCCGGAAAGATCTTGTAATCCACAAGAGGGCTGTATACGAGGTCGAAGTCCTGGCTGAGTTCGATCAGACGTTCGTCCATGTCGAGCAGCGACATGTGACATCCCGAGCAACCGTCGAGCCAGACCGTCGCAAGCTTGCGCTTACTCAAGGCCGGCCTTCCCGCATCTCAGTGAGGTACGAGAGGAAGTTAGGGTTCTTGCGCGTTTTGGAGCCCACCTTGCTCTTCTCGAAGAGCGCACCGGTGGGGCACACCTGGACGCACTTGCCGCAGTTCGTGCACGATGTGGACGTGCCCCACGGCTGATCGAGATCCGTGATCACGCGCGATTGAATACCTCGGCCCATGACGTCCCACGTGTGCGCGCCTTCGATTTCCCCGCACACTCGCACGCAGCGCGTGCACAAAATGCAACGATTGTGATCCATCGTGAAGCGCTCGTGCGAGGCGTCCACGGGGAGCTGCGGATTGCTGTAGGGGAACTCGATGTGCGTAAGACCCTGCGATTGCGCGAGGTCCTGCAGTTCGCACGCTCCGTTCGAAACGCAAATCGAGCAAATGTGGTTTCGTTCGGCGAACAGCAGCTCGAGAATCATGCGGCGGTATTTCTTGAGCCGCTCGGAATCTGTGGAAATCTCCATGCCTTCCTCGACGTGCGTCACACACGCCGGGAAAAGGCGATTGCTGCCCTTGACCTCCACCAGGCAGAGCCGGCACGCACCTACTTCGGAAAGCCCGTCCAAGTGGCAGAGCGTCGGGATCGAAATACCCGCTTCGCGCGCCGCTTCAAGAACAGTCTGCTCGGCTCGCGCACTTACGTCCGTCCCGTTGATCCGGAGAGTTTTTGCGCCGTCCGACGAACTCACGCTTGCACCTCCGGCGCCGCACCAATCTCGCAGACTCCGGCGCGGCACCGCTTCTCCTCGATGTGCTCGAGATATTCGTCTTTGAAATATCGCAGCGTGCTCAGGACCGGATTCGGCGCCGTCTGCCCCAGTCCGCAGAGGCTTGCATTACCGACCACGTCGCACAGATCCGTCAACATCTGGAGATCCTTCATCGTGGCCGTTCCCTCAGTCATCCGTGTCAGCAGATTGAACATCTGCGCCGTGCCGGCCCGGCAAGGAATGCACTTGCCGCACGATTCCGTCATGCAGAATTCCATGAAGTAGCGCGCCACGTTGACCATGCAGGACGTGTCGTCCATCACGATCATTCCGCCCGATCCCATGATCGACCCGACGTTCTTCAGCGATTCGTAGTCCACCGGGTGATCGAGAAATTCTTCGGGGATGCAGCCTCCCGAGGGACCACCCGTCTGGACCGCCTTGAATCGCCGCCCATCGGGAATGCCACCGCCGATGTCGAAGATGATCTGACGCAACGTCATGCCCATCGGCACTTCGATGAGGCCGGTGTTTCTCACGCGCCCCGTCAGGGCGAACACCTTCGTGCCTTTGCTCTTCTCCGTTCCCATCGACGCGTACCACTCGCCTCCGCGCCTGATGATCGACGGGATATTCGCGAACGTCTCGACGTTGTTGATGAGCGTTGGCATCTCCCATAGTCCGGAGTGTGCCGGGTACGGCGGCCGGGGCCGGGGCGCTCCGCGCCGGCCTTCAATCGACGCAACCAGAGCCGTTTCCTCGCCACACACGAACGCCCCGCCGCCCATTCGCAGTTCGATGTCGAAACTGAACGTCGTGCCGCCGATTTCGCTGCCGAGGAAATTCTTGTGACGCGCTTCGCGGATCGCTATTCCCAATCGCTTCACCGCCAGTGGATATTCCGCGCGGACGTAGATGTACCCGCGACTTGCGCCCGCTGCGTAGGCCGCGATCGCCATCCCTTCCAGCACTCGGTGCGGATCGCTCTCGAGCACGCTGCGGTCCATGAACGCCCCCGGATCGCCTTCGTCGGCGTTGCATATGACGTACTTCACCCGGCCCGAGCTCTTCGCCACCGTGCTCCACTTGAGCCCCGTGGGATATCCGGCGCCGCCTCTGCCGCGCAATCCGCTCTTAGACACCTCCTGGATCACCGCGGTCGGCGTCATCTCCGTCAGCGCTTGCATCAGCGCATCGTATCCATCGTTCGCAATGTACTCGTCGATTTTTTCGGGATCGATCTTCCCGGAGTTTTCGAGAACGATGTTCACCTGTCGCTTGAAGAAGGCTTGCTCGCGCGGGCATTCGAGACGGCGAAGCGGTTCGGCTCCGACGCTGCGGATCAAGTCAGGGGCGTCGGCGACCGTCACATGCTGGTAAAGCAGCTGATCCGGCTCGACCGCAACCAGCGGCCCGGCCGAACAAAGTCCCATGCATCCCGTTCCGCGAACGCGGCAATGCGAGTCGCTGGCCGCCGCTTCCTTTTCGAGGGTTTCCTTGAGAAGCTCGCTGTGAAGCGAAAGGCACCCCGCGGCGACGCACACATTCACTTCGTGTTCGCTCGGCCGCCGTGCTTCGAGAAGAACCTCCGCGGCTACCGCCGCAACTGCCTTTTCCACAGGCTCGGAGAGCTTTTGACTCGGGGCGAAACTCTGTCCCTCGATTCCGTATAGAAGCAAACGCGGCGGCAGTTCCTCCAGAGTACGTGCTAATTCGATGGCTCCAGCGACACCAAACGTGTGCGTCGACTGGCCGAAAATTTCACCGGGTATCTTTTCCTTCCCTGCGTCAAAGCGGCGAATCGTCCCGGCTGGGGCGCCTGACCGAATAGCGTCCACCACGATCACAAATCCCGCGCCCCTCCAGGCTTCCGCAAGGGCGGTTCCCTCGCCGGTTTCCTCGATCACCTTCATCCCCGGCTGCACCTGCCCGCTCAGAAGCCGTGCAACCGCAACGCCGGCGCCATCGTCGCCGCGATAAGCGTTGCCGACTCCGATGATCAGAACCTTGCTTCGGCTTCCGCTCATTCCTGCTCCCAGTGCATTTTCAGGAAGTGAGTTGCGCACGAGATGCACGGATCGTAGTTGCGCACGGCTTGTTCACACTGGGACTGGAGCTTTTCTCTGGGCGCCTCGATGTTCGCTTCCACGAATCGAAACAGATCCTCCTCGATCGACTTCTGGTTTTGAGAGGTCGGCGCGACGATCTTCGCATCAACAACCAATCCGTGATCGTCGAAACGGTAGCGATGATAAAGAATGCCGCGCGGTGCTTCCGTGCAGCCGTAACCGACGGAATTGCGCGGTTCCACCTCCACGAAGGGCCGTTCTGGCACCTCGTAGTTGTTCGCCAGACGCAGCGCCTCGTCGCAGGCGTAAACGAGCTCCACAGCACGAACAACGATGCTTTGAAACGGGTTTGAGCACACGCCGCCTAGCCCGGCTGACTTCGCTGCTTCTTGTGCCACGGGAGAGAGCTTGTCAAAATTCAACGCGTATCTGGCCATCGGGCCTACCAGATAGGACCCTCTGGCCTTCACCGCGGAATGAAGGGCGTTAGAATGCTCCACGTGCTCCTCGACGAAATGTTGCTCGTAATCTCTTACCGCGATGTCGAGCCCCTTGCTGGATACCAGCCGGCCCTCGTTCATCGGATACTCGCGCGAATCGCGCAACGCCACGAACTCGTAGTCACGCTCGTACGCAGGAAACGAAAACGCTGCCACCCACTGCACCGTCTCCAGTGCTGCATAAAGCGCCCACTTCAGATCCTCTGTCAGCTTGCCGAGTTCTTCCTTCGACGGCACCTTGTAGAATCCCCCGACCTTCACGTTAATTGGGTGGATCTCCCGGCCGCCCAGGACCTTCATGATCTGGTTGCCGATCTTCTTCAACCGTAGGCCGCGCCGAACTACGTCGGGGTGATACCGGGCCATCTGGATCCCGTCCTCGTAGCCCAGGAAATCGGGAGCGTGCAACAAGTAGATGTGCAGCGCGTGGCTCTCCATCCACTCGCCGCAATAGAGCAATCGCCGCAAGTCACGGAGGGGCCCCTCGACGCGGACTTTGAAAGCGTCTTCGATGGCATTGCAGGCGCTCATCTGATATGCCACGGGGCAAATTCCGCAGATGCGCGCCGTGATGTCGGGCACTTCGCTGAATGTCCGGCCGCGGAGGAACGCTTCGAAGAACCGGGGCGGTTCGAAGATTCGCAGTTTCACGTCGGCGACGTGCTGGTCCTTGATCTTGACGTACAGCGAGCCCTCACCTTCAACGCGCGCAAGGACGTCGACCTTTATAGTCTTAGTGCTCATGCGCTTCGCTTTCCTTGCGGAACGGCTCCGCGTACGCGTTGAACGACCGGTAGGCACGCACCAGTTCCTGCTCGCTGACGCCCAGCCCGTGCCAGGCCGCGCTCAGCGCCGTGGTGTTGGGTGTGTCCTTGGGGCCGAAGCATCCAAAGCATCCGCGCGCGTATGCCGGGCACAGCGCACCGCAGCCCGCTTGCGTCACGGGTCCCATGCACGGCACGCCGCCCGCTACCATCACGCAAACGATTCCCCGGCGCTTGCATTCAACGCACGCTCCATAGTTCGGAACATTCGGCTTGCGAGCATGGAGAAAAGCGCTCAGCACTTCGACGAGCTGTTCCTTGTTTATCGGGCAGCCGCGAAGCTCAAAGTCCACGAACACGTGGTCCTTGATTGGCGTGGACTTGTTCAGCGTGTCGATATAGTCTGGCCTTGCATAGACAATGGATGTGAATTCCTTGACGTCCTTGAAATTGCGCAGTGCCTGAATCCCTCCGGCGGTCGCGCACGCCCCAATCGTCACCAGAACCTTCGAGGAGCGCCGGATGGCGTGAATTCGTTCCTCGTCGTGCGGCGTCGTGATGGAGCCTTCTACCAGGGACAGGTCGTACGGCCCCTTGACCACCGCTCGCGATGCTTCCGGGAAGTTGGCGATATCGATGGCTCCCGCGACCGCCAACAGCTCGTCTTCGCAATCCAGCAAGCTCAGCTGGCAGCCGTCGCAAGACGCGAACTTCCAAACTGCGAGTTTCGGGCGCTGTGCAGAAGGCATACTATATCTCCGCCTTGCCGAAAATCGGCTCGATCTGATCGAATCGAAACACAGGCCCATCCTTGCAGATGAACGTCGGCCCATACTGGCAATGCCCGCAGAATCCAACCGCGCACTTCATGTTCCGCTCCATCGACAGGAAAATCCGCCGAGGCACTACGCCGCGTTTCTGGAGTTCCATGACCGCAAAACGCATCATCACCTCGGGTCCGCACACCAGCGCCACCGTGTTCGACGGATCGAAAGGAGCGCGTCCGACGAGGGTTGTGACTACCCCCACATTTCCGCGCCACCCGCTTGCGCCCCGGTCGACTGTCACCTGAATCTCCAAATCGAACTTCCCGCGCCACCGCTCCAGTTCATGCCGGTACAGAATGTCTTCCGGTGTCCGCGCGCCGTATAGCAGGACAATCTTTCGGTATTTCTCGCGCTGTTTCATCAGGTCGTAAAGCGCGGGCCGCAGTGGAGCCAGCCCGATTCCACCGGCGACTATCAGAAAGTCGCGGCCCGCCTCTTCGGCTACGGGCCAACAGCTGCCGAACGGGCCTCGAACACCGATCAAGTCCCCGCGTTTGAGCGCCCCCATCGCCTTCGTCACTGCCCCCACCACTCGAGTCGTGTGCTCCAGCGCTGGACAATTCTGGGCGTCGCTGCTGATGGAAATCGGCACCTCCCCGACGCCGAACACGTACACCATGTTGAATTGGCCCGGAGCAAAAGAGGTCATTCCCACTCCGTCCGCCGGCATAAGGTCGAGCGTGAAAGTATCGTGCGTCTCCCGCTTGATCCGTTCGATCCGGTACGGTGCAGGAATCATCGGGTCAGCGATCGGTCCCGTATTTGTCGGCAACTCAAGCATGGATGCCATATAAATCCAGTAACTGCAATCGAGCCGCGTCGAGCCTTTCCGTCACAACGTTCGCAAAGCGCTTCAAGATCTCGTAGCCCAGATCGTGGTCCTCTTCACACTTCTCGCGAAGGCACTTGCCGTCGAAATCGAGCGCCATCGTTTTTTGAAGCGTTCTCGCGTCGAAGTGCCAGCGGTAGGGAGGCGCCAGCCACGACCAGCCGAGGACGTCTCCTTCACCTACTGTCTGTAGGGTTGTCGGACCCTTGTGCGGAACCATCAGTTCGACCGAAACCAGGCCCTCGCGTATGAAATAGAATCGTTCGGCCGGATCACCCTCTCGAAAAATGTACTGGCGCTCATCGAACCGCACGTTTCTGGCGCAGCTGACGATGAATTGAATGTATCGTTCATCTAAACCCTTGAAGAACGTATGCTGCCTGATGATCGGTTCCAGCGATTGAATCATGGACTTTCCCTCTAGCGAGTGCCGCTCGCAACGTGCTCGCTCTCGCGAATCGCGCGAACTTCCTCGGTGATATCGATTCCCACTGGGCACCACGTTATGCACCGGCCGCACCCGACGCATCCCGTCTCTCCGAATTGATCGACCCATGTCGCAAGCTTGTGCATCATCCATTGGCGGTAGCGCGATTTGGCCGTCGATCGCACGCTCCCGCCATGCAGATAGGAAAAGTCGATCGTGAAACACGAGTCCCATTTCTTCCAGCGCTCCGCCTGCTGGCCCCCCAGGTCTGTTACGTCTTCCACTGTGCTGCAGAAGCAGGTTGGACACACCATCGTGCAGTTGGCGCACGTCAAGCACCGCATCGAGAGGTTGTCCCAGCGCGGATGATCGTAGTTGCGGTAGAGCAGCTCCTTTAGACCAGCCGTGTCCATCGTTCGGCCCATTCGGTTGGCCGTCTCTGCTACGACGCGATCCGCGGTCTGCCCGTCCTTCTCATTCGCCTCGCGGTGAGGAACCTCGGCGACGACGTCCGCGCCGCTTTGCGAACCGATCTCGACGACGAAGTACTGGCTTTCGGCCTCGAGGATTTCGGTAAGCGCCAGATCGTAGCCCGAGGTCGCTCTCGGCCCCGTCTTCATGGACGCGCAAAAGCACGTTCCGCCAGCCTGGCTGCAATTCACGGCTACTACAAAGAGGTCATCTCGCCGCGCCTGGTACTCGGGGTCGACGTAGGTCCCACCTGTGAATACCTTGTCGAGAATCGAGATCGCGTGGAGCTCGCAGGCCCGCACGCCGATGAAAGCCCGCTTCGTCGAGGTCCGATTCTCCGGGATGATCTGGAAGCCGCCTCCCTCCCGCTTGCACGTCCACAAACGGCTCACTGGCGGCTGGAGGAACTTCTTCCACGAATGTGGCCCGACGTTGTATCCGAAAAATGCCTGATCCTCCCGGCGTGCCAGCCTGTATTTGCCTGCCTCTTGGTCATCCGTCCACCCGCGAGGCAAATCCTCCACTGAGTTCAGGCGATCGTAGATAATCGCACCCTCTCGAATCGTCGGACCGAAAAGCTCATATCCCCGCTTGGAAATGGCCGCAAGCAGCCGGGGCAAATTCTTCGCCTCTATCACGACGTTCTTGGCTGGGGCAGCTTCCGCAGTCATCTTTCCTCAGACAGTTGGCCTGACCTCGTGCCGACTTTCGCCGCTAGCCTCAACGTTTCCCGCAGCGACCGGCTCAAGCCACGCATCCAGCTTCTTCTGCAATCCATCCATGTCGACGTTCCCCGCCAGGTCTCCGTCGAAAACCGCAACTGGCGCGATGCTGCACGACCCAAGGCAGCGGGCCGTCAGCAACGACACCCTGGCGTCGGCCGTGGTTTCTCCCGCCCGCACGTGAAGCGTCTTTTCCGCATGCGCGATCAGCTGGGCGGCGCCCTTGATGTAGCACGCCGTGCCCAGACACACGAGGCAGGTATGTTCCCCGGGCGGCTTCAGCGTGAAAAAATGATAGAAGGTCGCCACGCCGTACGCCTGGCTCAGCGGCACACGCAGCGACGCCGCCACGAACGCCAGTGAGTCCTTATCCAGGAATCCGAACGACTGTTGAACGGTGTGAAGCGTTTCGATGAGCGCGTCGCGCGAATACCCGTGACGCCGCATCGTCCCGTTCACGATTCGCCACCGCTTGTCGTCGGACGGTAAGGTCGGCTTGATGCTGGCTGATGGCGACGGGTTCATGGTTCCGAGTCCCACCTCGCCCTCCCATAATCCAGGGTCTCTCGACTGGCGGCTGTGACATGAATCACACTACTTGGTGACCCCTGCAATCTGGCAGCCATCGCGTCGGCATCAACCCGGCCAGACTGCCTAGCTAACTCCCCTCGAATCCAGCAGATGGCCTGTAGCCGCGGGTACCAAAGTAGAGGACGTACGCGTAGCAGACGAGTGGAACAACGAAGGCGGACCGAATCGAACTGTGATCCGAAATGTAGCCCATAATCGCCGGGCATATGGCGCCGCCGATGATCGACATGACCAACAGCGACGACCCCAGCTTCGTATACGCGCCCAGATTCTTCAGACTCAACGCGAAAATCGTCGGAAACATAATGGAGTGAAAGAACCCAATGAAAACCACGGCCCAGATCGGTACGGCTCCCGTCGTCGTCACGGCAACCACCGTGCACGCGAATGCCGCCCCCGCGAAGAGCGCCAGGAGTCTTGGTGGAGCGATTCGCTTCATCATCCCGGAACCAGTGAACCTCCCGATCATGAATCCCACGAGGTGCCACTTAAGGTAGTCCGCGGCAACCCTCTCCGGCGTTCCTGGGGCGGTGTGTTGCACGAAGCGAATGACGAAGCTCGTGACGCCCACCTGCGCCCCCACGTAGAAGAATTGCGCCGCCACTCCCTTGACCAGGTGCTTGTAGCGCAAAATGTGGCGGATTTCCTGCTTCACCGGTTCGGACCCTTCCGCCGCACTCTCCACGTGTCCGCGAATCTCCGGCAACTTCGCGAAGTAAATCAGGACCGCGACCAGCAGAAACAAACCTGTAATCGCGAGGTACGGGCCGCGCACACGAGCAGCTTCGGACGCCGAGTAAGCCTGCCACTGGTCAGGGGTCATGGTGGCCAGCGCCGCGCTTGAATATTCGACGCCGGACAGAATGAACACGCGCCCCACGATCGGCGTTACGACCGCGCCCACCGCATTGAACGACTGCGCGAGGTTCAGCCGAATCTCGGAGGACTCCGCGGGACCGAGCACCGTCACGTACGGATTTGCAGCGACTTCCAGAACTCCCTGCCCGCACGCCATGATAAAGAGCGCCGCCAGAAAAAAGACGTAGAGCCGCACCGTTGCCGCGGGAATAAAGAGGAACGCGCCTACAGCACACGTGAAGAGCCCGACGAGAATCCCCCTCTTGTATCCGATGCGCTCCATCAGGCGCCCCGCAGGAAACGCCGCCAGGAAATAACCGCCGAAAAACGCCGATTGGATCAGCGACGACTGAAAATCCGTCAGACGAAATGCCTTCTTGAGGTGGGGGATCAGAATGTCGTTCAGGTTGACGCCCAGCGCCCAGAGAAAGAAGAGGCTGGTGACGAGGAGCAGCGGGACAACAAATTGACGCTCGGTGAGTGGTGCCGATCGCGTGGCCATTCTTCTCTGCCGGTTCCCTTCCCTCTACGTAAGCGCGCGATCGAGATGCACGTAACCGCCGTCGACGTAAATGTGCTGGCCCGTCGTGTGTCCGGACTGCGCCGAAAGCAGAAAGACGGCCATCGCCGCGATTTCCTCGCCCTTTGTCATCCGCTTCTCGAGCGGGATCTTCCTGAGAATCGTCTTCAGTTTCTCCTCGGGATTCGGGAATGTCTTCAGCCAGGATTCGTAGAGCGGCGTCATCACCTCCGCCGGAATCACCGCGTTCACGCGGATGCCGTACGGCAGCAGCTCCGCAGCCCACTCGCGCGTCAGTCCGAAGATTCCACCCTTCGATGCGGCGTACCCCGACGTTCCGCCCTGCCCCGTCACCGCCACCTTCGAGCTGATGTTCACGATGCTCCCCTTGCTCCGCTTCAGATACGGCAATGCGTAGTGCGCCATCGCGTAGTAGTGCACCAGATTGTTCTTGAGGGATTTCAGGAATTGCTCCGGATCGCCTCGCTCCAGACCCACTCCGTCGTTGCGCCCCGCGTTGTTCACCAGCCCGTCGATGTGCCCAAACGTGCGGATGGTCTCCTCAACCGCTTTCGCACAGTTCGCGGGTTCCGCAAGTTCGGCCTCAATGAAATGGCTCATCACTCCGTTGCGGTGCAATTCGGACTGCAGCTGCCCCGCCGCTTCCGGGCCGCGCCCGACGATCACCGGGATTGCTTTCTCCTCGCCGCAGGCCTGCACGATCGATGCGCCGATTCCCTTCGCGCCCCCCGTAACGATCACGACCTTATCTTTGAGTTGCAGGTCCATTCTGAGCTGTCCTTAAACCATAGAATCGCGCTGCGTTCAAACCGAAGATCTTCTCCCGGTCCTCGTCCGAGAGACGGCAAGTGTAGCCCCCGATCAGATCTTTCACCTGACGGTACGTTCCCGCCAGGAGACACACGGGCCAGTCGGAGCCGAACATCAGCCGGTCCGCGCCGAACGATTCGAATACGACGTCAAGGTATGGTTTGCAATCGTCCGGACGCCACGCACGCCAGTCCGCCTCCGTAATCAGGCCGGACAGTTTGCAGAAGACGTTCGGATTCGCCGCCACTTCGTGCATCTGCTTGCCCCACACCGCGACCTCCCTGGAGCGAATAGCGGGCTTCGCGCAATGGTCGATCACGAATCGTTGCTCGGGGAATTCCGCGACGAATTCGCGAGCTGCCGGCATCTGCTTTGGGTAAATCAGAATGTCGTACGTAAATCCGAATCGTCGAAGGTGGCCGATGCCCCGGCAAAAATCCTCGCGAACCAAAAACCGCCCGTCCGGTTCAGACTGCACGATGTGCCGAAATCCCCGCAGCTTCTTGAATCGCGAGAAAAACTCCAGCCGCTCGGGCAAACCTGGCGAGCACAGATCCACCCACCCGACAACGCCCAAAATCTCCGGATGCCGGTCCGCCAGATGCAACAGAAATTCGGTCTCACGCTCGGACGTGTCCGCCTGCACTGCGACGCTCCCGTTGATTCCGTTTGCGGCAAGCTCCGGCAGCAAGTCCACCGGAAGGAAATCGCGCTTCAGGACAGCCATTTCGTCCGTGATCCACGTGTCCCTCCGCGGATCGTACTTCCAGAAATGCTGGTGGGAATCGATTTTCAAGGCGTTCAGCCGTGAAGATTGAAAAAGCCGCCATCGATCGGGTAATCGACGCCAGTGATGAAGCCGGCTTCGTCCGAACAGAGAAACAGCGCAAGATCCGCCACCTCGGCCGGCTGCGCCATGCGGCCGATCGGTTGCGCTTTCGAGAGTTTGTCGAACATCTCCTTCTCGCGGCCGGGATAATTCTTTTGCAGGTAGCCATCGACAAAGGGCGTTTGCACGCGAGCCGGCGAGATGCAATTGCAGCGAATGCCATTCTGGAGATAGTCCCTCGCGACGGAGTAGGTCATCGCCACCACTGCACCCTTGCTCATCGAATATGCAAACCGGTCAGCCAGTCCGGCCGAGCCCGCAATCGACGCCATGTTCAAAATCACACCGCCGCTGTTCTTCATCGTCTCCACGCACGCGAGCATGCAGTTGTACGTGCCTTTCACATTGACGCGAAAGATTCGGTCGAAGTCGTTCTCCGCTGTTTTCTCAAGCGAACCGATCTGTGAGACCCCCGCGTTGTTCACAAGGATGTGAATCGGTCCCTGACGCGCGATTGCGTCGAACGCCTCCTTCACCTGCTGCTGGTCCGAGACGTCGCAGACGACCACTCTCGCGTTGCCATGCTCTCCGACAATTTCCTGCATCGACTCTTCGGCGCCCTTGCGGTCGACATCGAGAATGAAAATGGACGCGCCCTGCTGTGCGAACCGCGTCGCGATCGCGCGGCCGATCCCGCTGCCGCCCCCCGTGATTACGGCCACCCTGTTATCCAGTCGAAATGGAACGTCACCCTTGGCCGTCGTCACAGCGATACTCCGCGCTTCCACGGAATGAAATCGTCCTGCCCCAGCAATTCCGCTTTCGTCTTGATCTCGCCGCTGGCGACGCGGATCACAAAGTCGAGAATCTGCTCGCCCATTTGCTCGACGGTGGAATCTCCGCGAACGATTCCGCCGGTATCAACGTCAATGATGTCGCCCATCCGCCGGGCCAAATCCGAATTGGTCGAGATCTTCACCACCGGAACGATCGGATTGCCGGTCGGCGTGCCAAGGCCCGTCGTGAACAAGACCACGTTGGCTCCCGCGCCCACCTGCGCCGAAACGCATTCCACGTCGCTGCCCGGCGTGCACTGGAGGTTCAGCCCGGCGGTCGCAGAATATTCGGGATAGTCGAGCACCGCCGTCACCGGGGACGTGCCGCCCTTTTTGGCGGCTCCCGCGGACTTCATCGCGTCGGTGACGAGGCCGTCGCGAATATTTCCCGGCGATGGATTCATGTCGAAGCCGGAGCGAACGGCTTGCGCGCGCGCGGCATAATCGCGCATCAATTGAATGAAGCGATCGCCAACTTCCTTGCTCGTGCTGCGGTTGATCAGCTCCTGTTCCACGCCACACAATTCCGGAAATTCGGACAGAATCCCGCGTCCGCCGAGCGCTGCGACGAGATCGGCCGTGTGGCCGATCGCGGGGTTCGCGGAGATCCCGGAAAATCCGTCCGATCCGCCACACTTCAGCCCAAGACATACGTGCGAAAGGGGCGCAGGCTCGCGGCGAGCCTTTTGCGCTTCGATGAGAGCGAGCAATGTCTCGCGGACGGCTGCGGACAACATGTCGAATTCCGTCCCCGCGCGCTGCTGCTCGAAGACTAACAACGGCTTCGCAAGATGCGGATCGCGCTTGCCGATCTCTTCGCGAAGGATGCTGACCTGCGAGTGCTGACAGCCCAGGCTGAGAACCGTCGCGCCCGCAACATTCGGGTGATGGATGTACCCGGCGATCAGCCCGCACAGGTTGCGCGTATCTTCACGCGTACCTCCGCAGCCGCCCTCGTGCATCAGGAACTTGATTCCGTCGAGATGCTCGAAGATGTGTGGCTGGAATTGACCGCCGCTCGGCTTGAAGCTGTACGCGCGAATTTCCTCGGCGCGCCCTTCGCGATACAGCCGCACGAATTCCGCCACCTGCTGCCGATAAATCTGCGGCGCGGCAAAGCCCAACTCCTCTTCGAACGCCTGCTTCAGCACCGCGATGTTTCGGTTCTCGCAAAAAACGAGCGGCACGACCAGCCAGTGGTTGCGCGTTCCTACTTGCCCGTCGGCCCTGCGGAATCCCTGAAAAGTCCGCGCGCGCCATTTCGAAACGTCCGGCGGCTGCCAGCAGTATTCCTGCGTCTTCTCGCGAAACGCGCCTGTTTCGTGATGCAGGTTTCGCGGCGTGATGATTTCGCCACGCCGGACGCGCTCGGTGGTCTTGCCCACCAGCACGCCGTACATGATCACCTCGCCTCCGACAGCGAGATCGACCGTCGTGAACTTGTGCTTGGCGGGCACATCTGAAGCGAGTTCGAACATCGAGCCCTCGAACGCGACCTTCTCGCCGCGCTTCAAGTCCACGAGCGCGATCAGGACGTTGTCGCGCGCGTCGAGTTTCAGAACTTTTGTTTCCATGGCCTTGCTGCGGACTAGTTCCGCCGGAGAATCTCGAAAGCGGATTCTACAACGCTTTCACCGCGTGTCTCGAACGTTCTCGCCGATACGTCGGTTTCTCTCCGGTAACAGCCTCGTGATAGGATTCACGCCGGTCGACCCGATGAAGCGCTATCCGGAAAAGCAATTCAGATTGTGAGAGGCACTTATGAAAAAAGCTGGGCTGATTCTTTCGCTGATTTTTCTTGCGGGAACATGTCGCGCGCAGGATCCAAAGCCCCTGCTCCTGCAGAGCCCTACGCTAAGCAAGACACAGATTGCTTTCGCCTATGGCGGCAACATTTGGGTCGTGGACCGCAATGGCGGCGACGCGCGCCGGCTCGTAACCGGCACAGACCTTGAGAGCGGGCCAGTCTTCTCCCCGGACGGATCAATGATCGCTTACACCGGCGATTACGACGGGAATCAGGACGTCTACGTCGTCTCTGCCTCCGGCGGCGAGCCGCGCCGCCTCACCTATCACCCAGGCACTGACGTCGCCGTCGGTTGGACGCCCGACGGCAAGGACGTCGTATTCCGCTCGACCCGCAGCAGCTATTCGCGCTTCGAGAAGCTCTTCACGGTTCCCGTGCAAGGCGGTTTCCCTACCGTACTTCCGCTGCCGATGGGCGTTCAGGCGTCCTACTCCGCCGACGCTTCCCATCTTGCGTATGTTCCGCGCTGGAACCGCCGGCTCGGCGCGAGCAACAATTACATTGCCATCAAGCACTATCGCGGCGGCCTCACCGCTCCAATTTGGATCGCGAATCTCTCCGACTCCAGCATCGTGAAAATTCCACGCGAGAATTCCAACGACTCCAATCCCATGTGGGTCGGCGACCAAATCTACTTCCTGTCCGATCGCGAAGGCGCTACTTCGCTCTTTGTGTATGACACGAAGACAAAAGAAGTGCGGCAGGTTCTGAAGAACGATGGCTTCGATTTCAAATCGGCCTCGGCAGGGCCCGGTGGGATCGTCTACGAACAACTCGGCTCGTTGCATCTCTACGATCCAAGCTCCGGAAAGGAGCGGAGGATCGACGTTCGCCTCGCTGCCGACATGCCGCAGGTTCTTCCCCACTTCGAAAAAGTCGGCGACCACATTCTGGCAGCGCAGATTTCACCCACGGGCCAGCGGGCCGTTTTCGAAGCCCACGGTGAGATTCTCACGGTTCCAACGGAAAAAGGTGACATCCGCAATCTGACGCACAGTTCCGGCGCAGTCGATCGCGATCCCGCATGGTCTCCGGACGGAAAGTCGATCGCTTACTTTTCCGACGAGTCCGGCGAATACGCGCTCTTCATCACTTCTCAGGACGGTCTGGGAACGCCGCGAAAAATCGACTTGGGCCAGCCCCCTTCCTTCTTCTACTCGCCCGCGTGGTCCCCAGACAGCAAGAAAATCGCATACAGCGACAAGCGTTTGAACCTTTGGTACGTCGACCTGGATCATCCCGGCCCGGTAAAGGTTGACACCGATCGTTTCGATTCGCCCCTTCACGAATTTGATACCGTTTGGTCACACGACGGCCGCTGGCTGGCCTATACGAAGCAGCTGGAGAATCACCTGCGCGCCGTCTTTGTCTATTCGCTTGAGGATAAGAAGGCGACTCAAGTAACTGATGGAATGAGCGATGCGCTGTATCCCAATTTCGATAAGGGCGGAAAGTACCTTTACTTCACGGCGAGCACCAACACCGGCCTTTCGACCGGCTGGCTCGACATGACCAGCATCGACCATCCCGTCACGCGCGCCGTTTACGTCGCCGTGCTTCGCAGGGATCTGCCCTCCCCGCTCGCCCCGGAAAGCGACGATGAGAAGGCGGCGGAATCGAAAGAGACAAAGCCCGATCAGGCGGCCGATCAGGACAAGGGCAAGGACCAAGATAAAGAGAAGGAAAAAGAGAAAAAGGAGCCGCCAAAAGTCACGATCGATTTTGACAATCTTAGCCAGCGCATTCTCGCCCTGCCGATTCCCGAGCACAACTACTACAGCCTTGTGGCCGGCAAAGAAGGCGTTCTCTACCTGGCCGAAGGCCCGCAAGTCGACAACCCAGGACCTCCTCACGCCACCCTCCAGCGCTTCGATCTGAAAACGCGCAAGACCGAAAAGCTTCTTGACGGCATTCGGGATTTCGCGATTTCCGCGAATGGCGAAAAGATGCTGTATCACCAGGGCGAGAAGTGGTTTATCGGACCAGCCGACAAGTCCGTGAAACCCGGCGAGGGCGAGCTGAACACAGCGGAAATGGAAGTCCGCGTCGATCCGCGCGCCGAGTGGAAGCAGATGTATCACGAGATCTGGCGCATCGAACGCGACTTCTTCTATGATCCGCACTTTCACGGCTTGAATCTGAAAGCTGCGGAAGCGGCGTACGAACCGTTTCTGGACGGAATCACCAGCCGCGCCGACCTCGATTATCTTTTCGCCGACATGCTCGGCAATCTGAATGTCCTGCACATGTACGTCGGTGGGGGCACGCAGCCCGAGGTGAAAACCGTGAAGGTGGGCCTGCTCGGCGCCGACTATTCTCTCGAAAACGGCCGCTACCGCTTTGCGCGCATCTACAGCGGCGAAAACTGGAATCCCCAGCTTCACGCGCCGCTCACGCAGCCGGGCGTCAACGTCAAAGAGGGGGAGTATCTCCTCGAGGTCGACGGACGGGAACTCCGTTCGTCGGACAACGTCTACAGCTTCTTCCAGGAGACGGCGGGCAGGCAGGTCGTCCTGAAGGTCGGCCCGAATCCTGATGGCAGCGGCTCTCGCGACGTGACCGTCATTCCGGTCGAAACCGAAACCGCCCTGCGCAATCTCGACTGGATCGAAGGCAACCGCCGCAAGGTCGATCAACTGAGCGGCGGCAAGCTCGCCTACGTGTATCTCCCGAACACTGCCGGCGCCGGATACACGAATTTCAACCGCTACTATTTCGCGCAAATCGGCAAGGAGGGCGCCGTCCTCGACGAGCGATTCAACGGCGGCGGCGACTTGGCGGACTACATCATTGATTACCTGCGGCGCCCCGTGATGAGCTTCGTCGAGACGCGCGAAGGCGAAACGTATTCAGAGCCCCAGGAGGCTATCTACGGCCCGAAGACCATGATCATCAATGAGTTCGCGGGATCGGGCGGCGACGCTATGCCGTGGTATTTCCGCAAGGCGAGCGTGGGGCCTCTCGTCGGAATGCGCACGTGGGGCGGCCTGGTGGGGATCGGAAACTATCCCCAGCTGATCGACGGCGGCAACGTCACCGCGCCGCGCTGGGCGATTTACGGAACGAACGGCGAGTGGGAAGTGGAAAATCACGGCATCGCGCCCGATGTCGAGGTCGAGCTCGATCCGAAGCTCGTTCGCGAAGGCCACGACCCGCAGCTTGAAAAAGCCGTCCACGTGGTTCTTGAATCCCTGAAGGAGCATCCACTTCCGAGCTACAAGCGGCCGGAGTACCCGAATTACCACCCGAACTTTTAGAGGTGGTCTGCAATCCGTGTTTCATGTCTGCGGCGCGCGAAGTGCCGCGTCTCAGGCAGTTTGCCAGGCCACATACGCGGCGCCCATCAGGGGACACTCCTCGTTCAGGATGACGGTAATCGGAATCTTGGCGAGGAAATCCTCGAGTTTTTCCTTGCGCCGGACGGCTGCCGCAAAGCGCCCATCCTTAAGTTTCGAGAGGACCTTCACCGCGATCCCTCCCGCAACGTAAATCCCGCCACGGGCGAGCGTCCGCAACGCGAAATTCCCGGCCTCCGAGCCATAGATTTCGATCCACAGATCGAGCGTCGCCACACACACCGGACATTCGCCGGCCAGCGCCCGTCGCGTGATTTCGGGTGCGGGATCGGTGGTGGGGTCGAAGCCCGGGTGCTTGTCGTACGGGCTCAGAAATTCGTGAATGCTCTGGAACCCCCGGCCCGAAAGGAGGATCTCCGCGCTCACAAAATCGTTGCGCTTTTTCAGGAATTTCCAGAGATTGGCTTGCTGGTCGGTGCTCGGCGAAAAGTCCGCGTGTCCTCCCTCCGTCGCCACCGGCACATGCTGCTTGCCGTCCCAGAAAAGGACACCTTCGCCGAGCCCGGTGCCGGCCGCTATCACTACCTGCGTCGCATCGGGAGTGGGAAGGCCGGGATAAATCACCTCGAGATCACTCGGCGCCAATACCCGGATTCCGTAGGCCGTCGCTTCAAGGTCGTTCAACAGCCGCACCCGCCGAATGCCCAGAAATTTCGCCATCGCGTCGCCGTCGACGATCCACGGCAGATTTGTGGCGCGGACTGTGTTGTTGACCACCGGCCCCGCGATACCGAACGATGCCGCCGTGATCTCCGCCCCGTTCTGGCTCAAGAAGTCCTTCGCGATGTCGTGCAGGCCGGAATATTCGTGGCTCGTGTAACGCTTGTAGGTAACCCGGACCAGTTTTCCGTCCCGCACGTCGAACAGGCCGAGGTTGGTCTTTGTTCCGCCCAGGTCGCCCGCCAGAATCATCGATTCCCCCGCATTATTTTAGTCCCTCGGCAAAAGGCCGCCGCGGAAATTCAGAGCGGCCGCCAGCGCCGCCCGTCATTCCCCGTCAAATCGTCCGCGGCGCGCGGTCCCTGGCTGCCCGCGGGATAGTTCGGAAACGGCGGCGCCGAAGCCTTGCTCCAGGCGTCCAGAATCGGATCCACGAGTTCCCACGCCGCCTCGACGCTGTCCGCGCGGTCGAACAGCGTGGCGTCGCCCCGGATGCAGTCGTTCAGCAGAGTGGCGTACGCGTCGCGCGACTCTCCGCCGAACGCCTGGCGGTAGCCGAAATCCATCGTCACCGGACGGATTTGCATTTGCGCTCCGGGGGCCTTCGCGCCGAACGACATCGAGATTCCTTCGCTCGGCTGGATGTTCAGCACGAGAGAGTTCGGTTCAGCGTTCTGTCCGCGGAACACGTTATGCGGCGCCTCCTTGAATTGAATGGCGATCTGCGTGTGCGCCTGGCTGAGCCTTTTGCCGGTGCGCAGATAAAACGGAACGCCGTTCCAGCGCCAGTTGTCGACGTACAGCTTCAGAGCGACATAGGTTTCGGTCGCCGAGTCCGGCTTGACCCCAGGCTCCTGACGATAGCCCGGCACCGGCCTGCCCTCGATTTTGCCCGGCCCATACTGCCCGCGCACCACCGACTTCCAGATGGTCTCTTCCGTAAACGGCCGGATCGACTGCAGGACCTTGATCTTCTCATTCCGCACGGGCGTCGCGCCGAATGTCGCCGGCGCTTCCATCGCCATCAGCGAGGTCAGTTGCAGCATGTGGCTCTGCACCATATCGCGCAGCGCGCCTGCGGATTCGTAAAACGCGGCGCGGCTTTCCACACCCAACGATTCCGCTGCGGTGATCTGCACGTGGTCGACGTAATTCCGGTTCCAGAGAGGCTCGAAGATGCCGTTGCCGAACCGGAAGACCAGCGAATTCTGCACCGTCTCCTTGCCGAGATAGTGGTCGATGCGGTAGACCTGCGATTCATCGAACACTTCCAGAACACGCCGATTCAAGTCGCGGCACGACGCGAGATCGTGGCCAAACGGCTTTTCGATGATCACGCGCGCCCATGACTCTTCGCGCGCCGGCTTCGCCAGGCCCGCGATTCCGAGCTGTTTGATGATTTCCGTGTACACGCTGGGCGGCGTTGCCAGGTAGAAGAGGCGGTTGCCGCCGAGGTTGCCTTCGCGGTCCAGTTCGCTGAGCCGCTGCGTGAGCTGTACGTATGCGTGCGGGTCGTCGTAATTCCCGCTGAAGTACAGCAGTTGCTGCTCGAAATCCTGCTGCGAGTAGCCCCGCACGGTGTGCGGATTCTTGGGCAGGAACTCGCTCGCGTGCTTGCGGAAGTCGTCGTCCGACATCGGTGTGCGCGCAAATCCCAGCAGCCGGAATCGCGGCGCCAGGCAGGCATGCCGCGCCAGATCGAACAACGCCGGCAAGAGCTTTCTGCGTGCCAGGTCGCCCGACGCTCCAAACATCACGATTACGCAGGGGTCCGACGGCATCTCGCAGTAATAAGCGTCGGAGGGAGATACCTCAGCGGTTTGTGTGGCTTGCGTATTCACGATCGGTCTCCTAACTCGGCGCCTGCGGAGTGTTGCGGAATGCCGTTCGGTCGGACCCACCCTTCCCGCAAGAGCCTATCACATCTGTCAGCCTGTAAAGATGCTCGGAGGCGCGCGGCGGGTTCAGATGGACCGGTGGCCGGCCGACTTTGTGCCGGTTGCCCGGGTTTTGTGGAATTTCCGGCGCGCATGCAGTATCTTGGTTGTGACCAAAAGAAAAGAGGAGACGTTCATGGCCGACGAGAAGTGCTCCGACGTTCCGCAGCAAACCGCTCCTCCGCCGCCGGCAGGACAGAATGTCCGCATGGTCAAGTGCGTGAAATTCGGCAAGGAGATGCCCGGCCTCGACCGCATTCCGTGGAAGGGCGAACTCGGCAAGCGCGTCTACGAGAACGTCTCCAAAGAAGCCTGGAAGATGTGGCTGGAGCACTCGAAAATGGTCATGAATGAATTTCGCCTCAACCCGCTCGACCCCAACTCCCAGAAAATCATGGAAGAGCAGATGGAGCAGTTCTTCTTTGGCGAAGGCGCCAAACTCCCTGAAGGCTACGTCCCTCCCAAAGCCAAGGGATAACGTCGCTTGATCGTTGAGAGTCGCGCGCATTTCGTGCTGCGCTAGGCTCGCATCTTTCCGGTCGCGGGGTGCTCCACAGTGAGCCGCGGCGAGAATCTGAACACCATCTTCGCGTGCGCCGCTCGCAATGCCTCCTCCACTTCCCTGGCAGACTTCGCGCGCGCAAAGACGAATCCGAGATAGCTCGATCCCTCCGGCCACGCTGCCACGTAGTCGCGCAACCGTGCCGTGATTCGAATCTCGTCCACACCTGGGACTTTTTCCGCGGCCTCGATTCCGTCGGCGCCCTCGAAAATCCCGCTGCGCGGCACCGGAATCATCATCACTCCCGAGGCGTCGCTTTCGCGCTGTGCGTCGCTCCCCGGCATCCCAAGAGCCTGCCGCAGCAACAACTCCTCCAGCGACATCCTTTCGGGACCGAATCGCAGCGCACGCGAGCAAAGCCCGCCGATCGGGCGCGGCGCGATCTCGAGCGGCCACACGCACTCTTCGTTCACCCGAAATTCGGCGTGCAGCGGGCCCGTAAGCAGGCCAAGCGCCGCCACGCATCGGGCCGCACATTCTTCGATCGAGCGCTGCATCTCGCTGGGCAGCCGCGACGGCGTGACGTAGATCGTCTCCTCAAAATACGGCCCTTCGAGGGGATCGGGCTTGTCGAAAATCGCGAGGACGCGCACTCGCCCGTGGTCGATCAGACCCTCGACCGCCACTTCCTTACCGGGGATATAGGCCTCGACCAGCAGTTGCTCGAGCCCCGGCTCGTGCAGCGCTCGAATCTCCGGCGACTCGAGAAGTGAACGAATTCTCGTGACGGCGCGTTCGAATTCCGCGGAATTGTTTGCGCGAATCACGCCCTGGCTCGCCGACAACACCGTCGGCTTCACCACGCAGGGGAATTTCACTCGTGGCAGGATGCGCAATATCTCGTCGTTTGCCGGAAACGCGAAGAATTCGGGAACGCGCTCGCCTGATTTCGACAGCGCTTCCCGTTGCAGCGCCTTGTCGCGGGAGTTCTCGACTGCGGCGGGGGGATTCCACCAGATCCCGAGCGCCTCGGCTGCATAGGCTGCCGCGGGCGTGGGCCGGTCGCCGAGGGCAAGGATCGCGTCGGGCGGCGCGGCACGCATCCCGCGCAGAATTTCCTCCGCCGCCTCGCGCGGCTTTTCAAAGTGAAGCGCAAGCGCCTGGTCGCCCCACGGATCATCCAGCTTGTGGCAACGATCCGTCCCGAAGACAACATCGACGCCGAGCCTCTCCGCCACGTCTGCAAAGCCGCGCGTCTGGTAGCCCAGCTTGCTTGCCAAAATGAGCAGGCGCTTGCGAGCCGGCGCTCCTGCCGTCGCCTCCAACCCCTCTTGGCCCGTTTCGCGCACTCGATTCCCTTTCGTCGTTTCTGCCACCGAGAGTCCCTACTACCGTATATTAGAAGCCACCTCGCGTGAGTGTTTTCAACAACTTAGCCCGAATTCTAATCGCGGAACTGTATATTAGACTTTGTTTTCTCTTCGCTGCTGAATGCCCTTCCCCTGCGACCGCCGTCCCCAATGGCACAAACCTCCCATCGTAGTTCATAACACAAAACGGGGACGACGGAGATGGCGCGAGCAAGATGCTTACAATCCTGAGCAAACCGAGTTCGGCTCAGAGGCTAAAGCCCTCCTGCCATCGCGGATTTACGGCGGGATTAAAACCCCGCCCTTCCGCCACAGTCACCAGGCTTCAGACGAAGGTGTCGGCCTGCTTCAGTTTCCTTCTCGCTTCGGCGATGGGAACCAACTGATCCCCGGTCGGTTCCGCTCAACAGTACCAAGGCTCATTCAAGTACGGGATCGCCGCACGCGAGGGCAGAACTGGCATCGCCCGCCGCGCGATTTGCTCTGCCCGGCCCATCGCATAGCGCGCCTCTTCTTCGATGCGCTCGAAGATCCGCGCCCGCGGCTGTGTCATCTTTTCGCCTGAGTGCACGACTTCCTGCAGCCGTTCGCACAGAGCATCGACGCGCGGGTCCGAATTCTTCCAGGGATAAACGAGCGCGGCATCGTCAAACGGCTCGACCATCGCGCGCACATCCGGCAGCTCCAGGAGGCGCGAACTGGCCGGAATCAAGAGACGAATTGCGAACTGAATGGGCGCGACGTTTTCGATCACTTCCTGCTCGCGAATGATCTCGAGCAATTCGCAATAGCTCGTCAGCGTGGTCCACGGTGTAAAGGCCACTAACGTGGGCGCGAGCGTGAGGCCGACCTCGCGAAGCAACGAGACCGCACGCAGAAAATCGGCGCGCGTGTGATTCTTTGCCAATTTCTCGAGCACGGCATCGTCCACGGACTCGACGGCGCTGGTGACAAAGAGGCAGCCTGTATCACGCAGCTTTGGTAGGTAATCCTGATGATTTAGAAGATGTTCAATTTTGATTGTGACGTCGTACGTCAACCGCGGAAATTCGCGATGCAGCTCCTCGACGATCGGCATGGCATGGCCGGGACCATTGAAGAAATCGGCGTCGCCGAAGGTGATGTGCTGCGCGCCCGCCGCGACCTGGCGGCGGATGTCTTCGAGGACGACATCACGATCCACGACACGAAACACGCCGTTGTATACCGGCACAATCGGACAGTGGCGGCAGAGATGCTTGCAACCACGGCTCGCCTCGGTGTAGCCGACGGTCCGCGTCTGGCCGCCCGGGAGAACGAGGCGCGCGTACTTCTCGAGCGGCGCCAGGCCGCGGCGATCCGGCACTTGAAATCTCTGGCGCGCCAACGAGACCACCGGCTCCCGCTGTTGCGCCGCCGCGGCGCCGTTCAATTCCAGCCGTTTTGCGAGGGCCGCAAGACCTTCCTCGAATTCGCCGCCGAGAATCGTCTCGACGCCGAGCTGCCGCAGGCAGGCTTCGTTCACTGGCGCGTACAGGCCGTAAAAGCAGAGATGCGCGTGCGAGTTCATTTCGCGAATTGCGGGGAGCAACGCCACCGCCAGGCGGGTTGCGGTATGCATGGGAACATAGAACGCGATCAGGTCCGCCACGCGCACTGCACCTTCGGCCAACGGATCGCGCGATACGTCGATGCACGTCACCTCGACGCCTGAGCCGCGCAGCCAGGCCGCTGGCGAAGCGAGGCCGAAGGGCTGCCGCCCGAGCTCGTAGGTGGATATCAGTACGGTCTTCATCGTATCGCCGCTTCATCACGATAGCAGCGTCACAACCCTGGAACCAAGCCCTGCGCAAATCCAATTCTCCGCTTATCATGGGGTTGTACGAGGCTTGAGACGCGAGATGGTGAACCGGAACAACCGCCGCTCCAACGGATTCGACGCCGTGATTCTCGATTACGGCGCGGTGCTGTGCCACGAGCCGCTGCCACACGAGATCGAGCGCATGGCTCGCGTCTTCAACGTCACACCAGGGCAATTTCCCGCGCTGTATTCGCACTCGCGGGGAGACTACGACCGCGGCGACCTATCGACGCCCGAATACTGGTCGAACGTAGCCCGCAAAGCCGGCGTCGAACTGACTCCCGAAGTCATCGAGCGGCTGGGCACGTGGGACAAGGGAATGTGGAGCCGCGTGAACGAGCCGATGAAGGACTGGCTTGCGGGACTTCGCCCGGCGGGATTCCAGACCGCGCTGCTTTCGAACATGCATTTCGACATGATCGAGCACATCCGCGCGCAATTCTCCTGGCTCGGCGATTTCGACCACCAAATCTTCTCCGCGGAAATCGGTGCGATCAAGCCGGAAGCTGCGATTTACCATCGCTGCCTCGAAAGCCTCGACGTGAAGCCCTCGACTGCGTTGTTCGTCGACGACCGGGAGGACAACGTCGCCGCGGCGCGCGCGCTGGGAATCCATGCGATTCGGTTCCAATCCGCCAAAGAACTCAGAGACGATCTCGAAGCTGCAGGCTTTTCCAATCTCCCGTAGCTCACGTCTAGCCAACTCGCGCGGAACCCCAAGCGCTTCGCGAGGCCCTTGTAGTTCCCGCCTGATATACTAAGATTGTCGGTTACGGATTCGTCGCGCTTCACAGGAGAATTGCCGCCGCATGAGTCCAGCTTCCAAAGATTCCTTTTCGACACGGTCGACGCTGCGCGTAGGCAGCGACTCGTTCGCAATTTACCGGCTTCAAACTCTCGAGCGCGCGGGCGCCGGGAACGTTTCGCGTCTTCCGTTTTCATTGAAAGTGCTCCTCGAGAATCTACTGCGCCACGAAGACGACCGCTTCGTCTCGAGCGCGGACATTCGCGCGCTCGCCACGTGGGACCCTTCGGCCGAAGCCGGCGAGGCGAAGGAAATCTCGTTCATGCCGGCGCGCGTCCTGCTGCAGGATTTCACGGGCGTTCCGGCGGTGGTGGACCTCGCCGCGATGCGCGACGCAATGCGCCACCTGGGCGGCGATCCGAAAAAAATCAATCCCCTGCTTCCCGCCGAACTCGTGATCGACCACTCCGTGCAGGTCGACAAATTCGGCGCTCCGAACGTTTTCGCGTTCAACGCCGAACTGGAAATGCAGCGCAATATCGAGCGCTACGCGTTCCTGCGCTGGGGCCAGAAGAGCTTTCAGAATTTCAAAGTCGTGCCTCCGGATACCGGCATTTGCCACCAGGTGAACCTGGAATATCTGGCGCGTGTGGTCTTCAGCCAGAAACAGGATGGCGAGATGGTGGCATTCCCCGATTCGCTGGTGGGGACGGACTCGCACACGACGATGGTCAACGGGCTCGGCGTGTTCGGCTGGGGCGTGGGCGGAATCGAGGCCGAAGCCGCCATGCTGGGGCAGCCGCTCTCGATGCTGATTCCCGCGGTGGTCGGCTTCAAGCTGCACGGGCGGCTGGCGGAGGGCGCGACGGCGACGGACCTGGTCCTGACAGTCACGCACATATTGCGCAAGAAAGGCGTCGTCGGGAAATTCGTGGAATTCTACGGTACGGGACTTTCCAGCCTCACGCTTCCCGATCGCGCCACGATCGCCAACATGGCACCCGAATACGGCGCGACGATGGGCTTCTTCCCGATCGATTCTGAAACGCTCGCGTATCTGCGTTTCACCGGGCGGAACGAGGAGCAAGTGCGGCTCGTCGAGGCGTATGCGAAGGAGCAGGGACTGTTTCGCACGGATCACACTCCCGATCCGATTTTCTCGGACTGCCTCGAGCTCGATCTCGCGAGCGTGGTGCCGACAATGGCCGGACCGAAACGTCCGCAGGACAGCGTGCCTCTCACGCAGGCAAAATCGGCGTTTCAAAAATCGCTCGACTCACAACCGAAGCACGTCGGCGTACAGAGCAACGGCGACCGCTTCGAGCTGGGTGATGGCTCGGTGGTGATTGCCGCGATCACGAGCTGCACCAACACGTCGAATCCGTCGCTGATGCTCGGCGCGGGTCTGCTCGCGAAAAAGGCCGTCGAGCGCGGTCTGGCGACGAAGCCCTGGGTGAAAACAAGTTTCGCGCCCGGCTCGAAGGTGGTGACGGATTACATCGAGAAGGCGGGGCTGTGGCCGTATCTCGAATCGCTGCGATTTCATTTGGTCGGCTACGGCTGCACCACGTGCATCGGAAACAGCGGACCGCTGCCGGAGGCGATTGGAAAAGCGATCAAGGACAACAATCTCGTCGCCGTGTCGGTGCTCAGCGGAAACCGGAATTTCGAAGGCCGCATCAACGCGCTGTGCCGCGCGAATTACTTGGCGTCTCCGCCGCTGGTGGTGGCGTATGCGCTGGCGGGGCGGATGGACATCGACATCGTCAACGAGCCGCTGGGCAAGGACAAATCGGGCCAGCCCGTCTACCTGCGCGACATCTGGCCGACGCCGCAGGAAGTCGAAACCACCATGCGCAGCTCCGTATCGAGCGACATGTTCCGCAAGGAATATGCCGACGTCTTCACCGGCGACGCGCAATGGCGCGCGTTGCCGATTCCGGAAGGCGATCTCTACAAGTGGGACTCGAGATCGACGTACATCAAGAATCCGCCGTATTTCGAGGCGATGCCGCGCACTCCCGCCGCCCTTGCGGATTTGCACGGCCTGCGGCCGCTCGCGGTGCTGGGCGACAGCGTCACCACCGATCACATTTCTCCCGCGGGCTCGATCCCGCCCGATTCGCCGGCCGGAAAATACCTGATCGCGAACGGCGTCCAGCCGAAGGATTTCAATTCCTACGGCGCGCGCCGCGGAAATCACGAAGTGATGATGCGCGGCACGTTCGCGAACATCCGCCTGCGCAACCAGCTCGCGCCCGGTACCGAAGGCGGCTGGACCATCCACCAGCCGAGCGGCGAGAAAATGTCGATTTACGACGCCGCGATGAAGTATCGCGACGAAGGCGTCCCGCTGATCGTACTCGCGGGTAAAGAATATGGCTCGGGCTCATCGCGCGACTGGGCCGCGAAGGGCACGATTCTTCTGGGCGTCCGGGCGGTGCTTGCGGAGAGCTTCGAGCGCATCCATCGCAGCAACCTGGTCGGGATGGGCGTGCTGCCGCTCGAGTTTCTGCCGGGCGAGAATCTGAAGACGCTCGGCCTGACGGGCCACGAGATGTTCGACATCGAGGGCCTCGCGGAGAAATTCGAGCCGCGCAAGAAAATGAAGCTTCGCACGCGCGATTCGAGCGGCAAGGAAACTACTTTCGCCGCGATCGCGCGCGTCGACACGCCGTTCGAAGTCGCCTACTACCAGAACGGCGGCATCCTCCATTACGTTCTACGCCAGATGGTTGAGTAGCCTCGGCGGCGAGCCGCCGGCGCTCCCACGGTGGCGCGTAGGCTCTTCGCCGGCGATTCGCTGCGTTTTCTCTTTCCTCAATGGTTACATAACGGAGATTGCCCTTGACGCCCGTTTTCCGCGGCGGCAATATTGCCCACACAAAACGGCATCGCGCCTCTCATTGCGCCCTCGACTCAAGAGGTGCCTGGCGAAAGCGCCGTGCCGTGGGGTGGCAACAAGAAATCTTGGGACTCAGGACCCGTCGCAAAGGCGCCATGCAACCCAGTCACATGGTCGTTCGCGGAATTTTACTGGGGTGCGTCCTGCTTGCGGGGATGGCGGTTGCAGCAGAAGCGCAGCAAGCCAATATCAGCGTCCCGTCCCGAATTACCGCGCCAATCGACGAAACGAAGCTCGCGGTACTCAAGGGCAACACGCATCCGCTGGCACGGCCGGAATACGATCGCGGTCCCGCGCCGACAAACCTCCCGCTGAACCGCATGCTCCTCGTCCTGCAACGCAGCCCGGAACAGGAAACCGCGCTCGGCGCTCTGCTCGACGCGCAGCAGGATAAGTCCTCGCCGAATTACCATCAGTGGCTCACGCCGGAGCAGTTCGGGCAGCAGTTCGGCCCCTCAGACCAGGATATTCAAACGGTCACCGCGTGGCTCGAGTCGCACGGCTTTCAAGTGAACCGAGTCGCCAAAGGGCGCGTCGCGATCGAGTTTTTCGGCTTCGCCAGCCAGCTGAAGAGCGCGTTTCACACGGAGATTCACAAGTACGCGGTCAACGGCGAAGAGCACTGGGCCAACTCGAGCGACCCGCAGATTCCCGCCGCGCTCGCTTCCGTCGTCGCGGGCGTCGAGTCGTTGAACAATTTTCCGCGCCATCCGCTGAACCACCTTGTGGGCACGTTCAGCCGCGAAAAAGCCACCGGCATAATCACACCGCTGAGGACTCAGTTCACGTTTCCGATTCCGTGCTCCACCACTAACAATCAGCAACCGTTCTGCTTTTTCCCGCTGGGCCCCTATGACCTCGCGACGATTTACAACATTCCCCCGCTCGGAACAGCGACCAACAACGGTACCGGCCAGACCATCGCGATCGTCTCCGAAACCGACATCAATCCACAGGATTTCGCTGATTTTCACACGCTGTTTGGCCTCCCGGCGTCGACGCTCAACGTGATTCACGACGGGCCGGACCCAGGCATCGTCGGCGATGAGCCGGAAGCCGATATCGACACGCAATGGTCGAGCGCGGTCGCTCCCGGAGCGACGATCGACTTCGTCGTCGATGAATCGACGGAGACGACGTTCGGCGTCGATCTTTCCGCGGAATACATCGTCGACAACAATCTCGCGCCGGTGATGAGCGAGAGCTACGGAGAATGCGAGCTCGGCATAGGCACTTCGGGGAACCAGTTCTTCAACCAGATGTGGCAGCAAGCCGCGGCTCAGGGAATCACCGTGTTTGTATCGTCCGGCGACCAGGGCTCCGCGGTCTGCGACCGCGGCCAGCCATACGCCCAGTTCGGTCTCGCGGTGAATGGCTTCGCGTCTACCCCCAATAACATCGCAGTCGGCGGCACCGATTTCAACGACATCAACAGCTTCGCCTCCTACTGGAATGAGACCGGCAATTCACCCAACCAGTCGTCCGCCCTGAAGTACATCCCCGAGATAACGTGGAACGACTCCTGCACGAACTCGGAGGTGTTCTCGTTCTTTGGGGACACGACGGCCGAGGAGGTTTGCAACAATCCCAACGCCATCTACGGCTATGGTCTGCTGAACACCATCGCAGGCAGCGGCGGCAAGAGCAATTGCACCACTTCATCCGGGCAAGTCTTGGGCACTTGCTCGGGTGGGTACGTAAAGCCTGCCTGGCAACGCGGGACTGAGGTCCCACCCGATGGCAAACGGGACCTGCCGGATGTTTCGCTCTTTGCGAGCAACGGATTTAACCAAACGTTTTACATCGTCTGCGACCGTGACGTGACGTCGAGCAACAGTTGCGACTTGAACTCGCCTTATCAGGATTTTGCAGGGTATGGCGGGACATCCGTGGCGTCTCCGGCTTTCGCCGGAATCATGGCGTTGATCAACCAGAAGTACGGGCGCCAGGGCAACGCCAACTACGTCTTCTACAGCCTCGCGAACCAATCGGGCAAGACCTGCACGTCCGCACCGGACCCGGCCGCTTCGTGCGTGTTCTACGACATCCCGGTGGGCTCGACAATCGCGGTGCCGTGCCTCAAAGGCACTTTGAATTGCACCGTGACCAATTCCGGCGACACGTATGGCGTCCTGTCGGGGTACAGCACGACGACCGGATACGATCTTGCGACGGGCCTCGGCTCAGTCAACGTGACGAACCTCGTGAGCCAGTGGCCGCAAGGTTCCTTCCAGGCGAGTTCCACGACGATTGCTTCGCTCTCACCAACGAATTTGACTCACGGCACGTCGGTCAACGTGATGATCAACGTCAAGGCGCAAAGCGGCACGACGGTGCCGACGGGCGTTGTATCTCTGATTGCGTATACGGGCGCGAATACCCAACAAGCTGCAGGGAGCTTTGCGCTGACGAGCGGCACTTGTTCAGGTTCGCCTTGCGCTGTCGCAACGGGAACCACGAATCTTCTGCCCGGCGGCACTGCTTACAACGTTGTCGCGCACTATCCCGGCGACAGTACCTTCGGCGCCAGCGATTCGGCGCCGCAATCAGTGACGGTGAGCCGCGAGGCCAGCAAGACGCAGGTTGAGATGGTCACTTTCGATCCCAACACCGGCCAAGTCACAAACTCGAACGCGACAACCTTCGCCTACGGGTCCCCCTACATCTTGCGCGCAGACGTCACAAGCAGCTCGGGCAGTGATTGCTTCAACTCCAACACCAAGGTACTTGGCTACGCTTGTCCGACTGGAAGCGTCAACATAACCGATAACGGGGCACCTTTGGGCGGGGGGACATTCGCGCTGAACAGTCAGGGCTATGCGGAGGACCAGCCAATCCAGCTTACCGGCGGTTCGCATAATCTCAGCGGCACCTATGGTGGCGATACCAGCTACAACGGCAGCTCCGGGACCGATCCGGTCACCGTCACGCCGGCAACCACCAGCACTACGATCCTCAGCCCGGCCCCTTTAGGCTCCGCTCCTCAGGAAACGATCGGAGCGCCACTCAATATTAACGTTCAAACGTCATCTGGCAGTTCCGGAGCCGCCCCTGGCGGAACATTTACAGTCTTCGACGGAACGACTCAGCTCTCAAGCTCTGTCTCCACGAACGCCTCGGCCGGCTCGCCAACGAACAACGCGTCCATAAGCGGAAGCATCCAGACCAGCATTACGGCGCCGTCTGGCACGCACACTCTGACGGTTCACTATACGGGCGACACGAACTACGCGAGTTCCGTGTCTGCCCCGCTCACGGTGTACGCGGTCTACCCAACCACGACGAATGCGACTGCGAGTCCGAACAGCGTTGTCTTGGGTAGCAGCGTGACTATCAGCGCGACGATTAGCACGGGTAATCCAGCTAACAATGCGGCTCTCAAGCCAACCGGTAACATTTCCTTCAACGCGGATTTCACGCCGATACCGGGTCCCGTGGCGACAACCGCGACTCAAGACGCGAGCGGAAACTGGGTGCTGCAAGCGACGGTGACGACCACGCCGCAGGCAAGTGAGAATATCACTGTGAGTTATCCCGGCGATTCGAATTACGCATCCTCCTTCGAGTACACTCACATCGCTGTGACCATCCCCGACTTCAGCATCACAGCTGGCGCGCTGGTCGTTACAGCCGGCCAGACGGGGACCGCCACGCTGACCATCACTCCAACCACAAACTACACGAGCACCGTCCAGCTCAGTTGCTACGGAGTCGCCCTTGCAGGTGAGACATGTTCTGTCTCGCCGTCATCCGTAACCCTGAGTAACGGGGCTCCGGCCACGGCGACCCTCTCGATCGCAACCCTTGCGCCCTCCAGCACCATGACCGCCATGGCTGCGCCGGCTCGCAGGTGGGGACCACTCCCAGTTCCACGAAGTCACCTTGCTTGGTGGGCCCTGAGCACTGCGGCCGTCTCGTTGTTATTGCTTCTGTGGCCCCACGGGCGGCGGTTCCTCCAGCCTGTCTTGGCATTAGGTCTTGTCTCGGTCCTAATGTTCACAATGAGTTGCGGAGGCGGAGCGAGCGGAAACGGAGGTGGAGGTGGAGGTGGAGGAGGCGGTGGCGGAGGGGGTGGGGGAGGCGGACAAAACAACCCTGTTCCTTCAACGACGAAGCTTTCGGCCTCCAGCACGAGGCTGGGGGCTGGGTCGGCGGCGACCCTCACCGCGACGGTCACATCGGCAGCACAATCGATCACGGGGTTCGTGGAGTTCGAGGCTAGCGGCGTGCCGCTGTTCGGCACCGCCAACATCTCGAACGGCACGGCACAGTCGCAGATCAGCAATCCCGGCTCCTATGGTCCAGGCACATACGTAGTCTCGGCGCAATACTCTGGCGACGCCAACAATTTAGGCTCTCAAAGCGGAAGCCTCAATATCACCCTCACCGGTACCGCGGGCCAAGCTGTGTATGCAGAAACTAGTACGCTTGTTCGAGTCGCCAATGTGAGCGTTACGATCCAGTAGGCTTCGGGCCAAACGAGAGGAATTTGCGAGGGGAATTTTATTCCACGTGTGACAGAGAGATAGCAGCGCATCGAGGTGCCGGAGTTGCCCCGACGTGGTTGGTGCGTCGCGCGCGTATGCGCTATTCTGTGGCCTCGATGGAGATGACATGCGTTCATTGAAGTGGACGGGGATTTCGCTGGTTGCGGTGCTCGCGATTGCCTTCGCGCTCGGGAGCTTTCTCATGGGCAGCCCGCGCGACCTCTACGGCTTCCTGCGCTACGCGCTGCCGCAGTGGCACCGCGGCGACCTTCACGTGGGCGACGCGCCTCCTGACGTGCGTCTCATTTCGCTCGACGGCCAATCCAGCTTCTACCTTCACGATCGCCTCGGCACCCGCCCGCTCGTCCTGATTTTCGGCAGCTACACTTGACCCCCGTTCCGCCGCCAGATCGGCGATCTGGTCAAAATGTACAATGACTACAAGGACCGCGCCGATTTCCTCGCCGTCTACATCCGCGAGGCTCATCCAACGGACGAGTGGGAGATGAAGAAGAATCTTGACGAGAATGTTTGCTATCCGCAGCCGACGACGCTCGCGCAGCGCATCGCCATCGCCAACGACTTCACCCAGCGCTTCCACTTCCCGCTTCCGCTCGGCATCGACCCGATGAACGACCTCGCCGACCACCTCTACGGCGGCTGGCCCGAACGCCTCTACATCATCGAATCCGGAAAAATCGTTTATCAGGGCGGTCTCGGGCCGTTCGATTACCATCCGCAGGAAGTCCGCGCGTGGCTCGCCAGCCGTTTCCCTGAAACCCGCGCCGCCGACTGATTTCCTGGAACCGCGCTCATGCTTGCATCGCTGACGCCTCCGATTCCGACGGGCGCTGAACTCGCGGCCGTCCTCATCGTGGTCTCGTTCTCGGCGGGTCTGAACGTCTACGCAACGGTGGGGATGCTCGGAATTCTGGCGCGCGCGGGAGCGCTCACGCTTCCGCCGGCGCTCCATCCCTTGGAGAGCTGGTACGTGATCGCCGCCTGCGTCGTGCTGTTTCTCGTCGAATTTGTCGGCGACAAAATTCCCGTTTTCGATTTGTTATGGAACGCGCTGCACACGTTCGTGCGCATTCCCGTCGCGGCATTGCTGGCCTATGGCGCTACCGCACAATTGCCGCCGCGGGAGCAACTACTCGCAACGTTCTTGGGCGCTTTGATTGCTCTTGCCGCTCACGGAGGGAAGATCACGGCGCGCGCAGCCGTTACGCACTCGCCCGAGCCATTCTCAAACGTCGCGCTGAGCCTCGCGGAGGACGCAGCGGTTGTGTTCCTCACGTGGCTCGCCACACGTCATCCGTATGTCTCGGCCGCAATCGTGGGCGTCGCGCTGATCTTGATTGTGGTGATGATTCGTTTCGTTGTTCGGGCCTTGCGCAGCCTTTTCGCCGACGCAGGCCACGAAATCTATGCGCGGCCCGGCCCGTAATTGAGGTTGAGGCGAACGAGGCTCGATCCTACTGTTTCTTCTTCTTCAGCAGGCCGCCCAGAATTCCAGACGCCGCGCTCGCCGCATTATTCGGAGTTCCCGTGACGCCCTTCGCCATGCCGCCGAGGTCCGGCATGAACACCGGGCTCGAGGTCGTCCCGGTAATCTTGAACGGGATGCCGCCGCCTTTCGCGCCACCACCCGCGAAAGACGAAAGCGCAGACGTCATCACGCCCGCTGCACTGTTGGCGCTGCCGAGCTTCGCCGACATCTTGCAATCGAGCTGGCCGGCGGGGCTCACGTTGCCGTCGCCCGTAATCGTTCCGATCGACGGCACCACCAGATTCAGGTTCTGAAAGTGCGTGCCTTCCGCGTCGACCCGCACACTCGCGCTGAGCGTTTGAATCTCCGTGTCTGAGCCGGTGTTCCCGCCTTTCATACCGGCAAACGAGCCGAGCGCGCCGAGCTTCCCGAGCAAATTGAATCCCGCCAGCTTCGCGTCGGAGAGGTTCACCGGTCCCGCGATCACAAGCTTGTCCACGGGACCGCTGATCGCAAGCGTCGTATCGAGCGTGCCGGATTGCAGTGACGCGCCCGAGGGCAGCGTGACTCCCACGGCCGGCAGCACGCCTTCGAGATCGGGCACCGGCATTGCCTTCCCTTCCAGCTTCATCTGCACGCTCGTCGTTGCGCCGGCCGTGTCGTATGTGCCGGTTAGCGTAGCGAGCGCCTTCCCGATGTGGACATTGCCCTCCGTCAGCGCGCCCGTCTCGCGTTTCAGGTCATACTTCGTCGCGTAGTCGATGTTCACCGGCACCGTCGCAGGCTTCGCGTTGGCCGCGAGTTTGATCTTGCTCGCCTTCACGGTGCCCTTCGAGGTCATGCTCTCGCCGTCCGAATTCAATTCGCCGTTGAAATCGACCAGTCCGCCGAGGCCCGAAGACGCGTCGATGAATCCCGTCGACGCGAGGTCGAGATTGTCGACAGCGACCGTCGCACTCAGGGGAGTCAACGAAGCATCGCTCGAGCTTATCGGCCCGGCCTTGCCCGTCAGCTTCACGCTGCCGCCGCCGGGAGTCTTCGCCGTCAGCTCAAATGGAAACTGCGTCGTGTACGAGAGATCGGAGGCGTCGAGGTTGACGCCGTCATAATGCTTCGTCTTCGCCGAAGAACCGGCGGTGCCCACCGTCAGGGTGCCATTCGAAATCTTGAGCCGCTGGACGGAAAAGCTCGTTGAGCTGGAGCTCTTGGACGGTGTCTTCGATGCGTTCGCGCCGAGGCTCGAAAAATTCCACTTCCCAGCCGCCGAGTGCAGCAGCGTCACCTGCGGTTCGGTGATCGTGAACGAGCTCACTTCGAGTTTCTGCGAAAAAATCAGCGGCAGCAGCGCAACTCCCACAGTGAGCTGCTTCGCGCTCAGGAACGCCGACTGGCTGAACGCGGGATCGTCGCCGATGGATACGTCGTCCACCGTCACGCCGCCGGAAAAAATCGACAGGCTGATGTTGCCGATCGCCACTTTGCGCCCCAGCGACGTTGAAAGGTCGCTCTCAAGCGTCGGCTTGAACTTGTTGGCGTCGATGAACATCGGCAGCGCCAGTACCGCGATAATCAGCACAACGACAATGATGCCTACAACGATCAGGATTTTCCGTGCCATGGCGAACCTCCGAAGCGTACGTCTCGAGCGGGACCGGCGTCGCAAGCAGGTGCGGCAGCTACATCATACTCGCGATTTTGGACTGGCAACTGGGATTTGTGCGCAAGCGGACGCCTTCCGGATCGCGAGCCCGCGTCGCTCCTTCTGGAATTAGTGCTCAGACCCGCCCGCTAAACCGTCCCGCCAATTCCCGGATCTCCGCGTTCTCAATCACGCGCCGCCGCAAATTCTCTCTTGTCGCTTCCAGCATCGCGCGGCCCAAATCTTCGCCCGCCACATACATCGACCGGAACGGTTTCAGCAGCCGCAGCGCCGGCCGCAGCATCGCGTACACCTTCGGCAAGCTTGCCGACGGCTTCGCGTCGATGAACGCCGGCCTCCAGCAATCCGCGCCCGCCAACTCCATCAATTCGTTTTCGGTCTGCCCCTTTACCTTCGACCAGAACGTCCGGCTATCCGCGCGTGTGCCCGCCCCGCTGATGTAATGAAACGCCGCGTCCGGGCTCTCAGCCTTCAGCATCCTCGCGGCCGCGACCGGGTAGTCGTGCGAAATCTTCACGAACTCCTCTTTGCTCACCTGCGTCACCGAAATTCCCAGACAAAAGAAGCACGCGTCAACTCCGCGGAACGCCTCCCGCACCGCCGCGTAATCCAGATAATTCGCGTGCACGAATTCCCGCAGCTTCGCGTCCGTCCGCCCCAGCGGCCTTCGCACAATCACCCGCACTTCTTCGACCACCGGCGTATCCAAACACGCCTGCAGCACCGCGCCGCCCGCCGTCCCGCTCGCGCCAAACAAGAGGACCTTCATAGGCTCACCGAGCTTACCTCACTCCCGCGCTCAACGTTGCCGAACGACTTGAGCCAGGCCGGAGTCAGCCTGCGTCCTCCACCGGCAGGGCAAAAAAAAAGCGGCCCGCAAACGCGGGCCGCTCTTCGACCTTCTAGAAGCTGAAACGACTAGAGGCTTGTGACGTTGGCTGCCTGCAGGCCCTTGGGGCCGCGGGTCACTTCGAATTCAACCGCCTGGCCTTCGTTCAACGACTTGTAGCCGTCCGCCTGAATCGCGGAGAAGTGGACGAAAACATCTTCGCCCGACTCCCGCTGGATGAACCCATAACCCTTGCTGGCATTAAACCACTTCACGGTTCCTTGTTCTTTCACTTCTGTTTACTCACTTTGTTTTTAAGCTATTTGCAGCTCTCCGACCGCCTCCAGCCGTAGAACTAAAAAAGGCTGCAAGCGCGTGCTCGCAGCCCCTTCTATCGAATCTAAAGGTGTTTCAAGAGCGACAAACGCGAGCCAAGGATAGCATCGCTCCAAATTTCCGCAAAGCAAATTTTCTGCGCGCCCTCCGCGCAAATCACCCGGTCTCGCCCTGCATGGATTCACCGCCAAAATTCTTGGTTCCGACTGTAAGGGCAGACGTCGGGCCCGCCCGTACCTTGGAGTGCGGGAGCTTGCTCCCGCTTTCTCTTCGCTGAAGCTTGCTTCAGCGGACGTACATTCATACTTCCTCTGCGCGCTCTGCGCCTGTCTGCGGCAAGTGTCGTCGCGCTCGCGGTTTGCTTTTCGAGGATCGAACAAAAAAACAAAACGGCCGGCAGCACGTGCTGCCGGCCGTCGAGTTTCGAGATAACTACGCCAGATTACCTGTGCCCGTGCCCACCGTGGAACCCGCCGCCGTGGAAGCCAGCGCCTCCGCGGAAACCACCAACGGGCCCGCGAACTGCACCGCGTGCACCGAAGCCGCCACGCGCAACCACGCCAGGCCGGACGGCAAAGCCACGTCCACGGCCAACGAATGGCCTATAGCCTGGGCGTCCATAGAAGCCGCATCCAACGAACGGCCTGTAGCCTGGGCGTCCGTAGAAGCCGCGGCCCCACGGGCCCGCGCCGATAAAGACGCCGCCCGAGAACCAGCTCGGCCCGTAATAGCCATAGGGCGCGCATGCGTACGGGTAATACCCATAGTAGCCGTACTCGCACACGGGAGCCGGGCCAATGTAACCAGGGGCGCCGATCCCCACGCCGACCACAACTCGTTGTGCATGTGCGTAGGATGCGGAGCCAAGGCAGATACCGAGCACCGCCAGAATTCGTAGGTATCGCATTGTAAGTCCTCTCCGAGAGCCGTAAGACGCATCCCCAATCAGTGCCGCTACCCGCTTGACCTTGCTGCTCTCGATCTGAGTTATCGCAAGAGGCGTGCCAAACGGCTGGCCGGCTCCCGCAGCTCCGCAGGCCCTTTCTTATCAATGCGTTGGGCGGCGCAGCGATGGATCATGACCTTTCGAGCCCTGCGCGGAAGATGGTGCTTTTCACGCGCCCTGGTGCTCCTCAACCACCATGTCGTAGCGGCTGATTGATTAGATGACGTTGTCGGCTCCTTCCTCCGAGTAGACTTGGTAGCGCTAACGACCAAGGCCCGGTCTCACGACCCCGGTGGGTCCACCGCCCCCCAAACCAAGCCTCGGAAGAAAGAAGCCAAGCAATGCTAATTATCGGCTGTGATTCTCACGCGCTGTCAGCAGATCGCGATGCTGGACGAAGCCACCGGGGAGTTGATCCAACGCTGCCTGGAGCACGAGAACGGGTGAAGCTCTTTAGGGGGTCGGAGCTTCAGCTCCGACATATCGCGCCGTTCCTTCGGCGCGCTCCTTAGTCGAGCTTCTCCCGCGCGCAGCGCTCTCTTGCGCTTCTCTCAAATCTCAAATTTCCAATTTGAAATGCCACGGCACTCCAGAGTTCGCGCCGGACTCTCAACTGGCAGGTGAAGCACCCCTTATGAACTGGGGGACCTTTGAATATTCGGGGGCTTTTCGAAGGGTCGGTGCTCTTGTCTATCTGCAGCGGACTGCCGGGTGCCCCAGGGTTTCTCCGCCCAGGATCGTAAGCCTCTCCCAATCAATCATTCTCGGCCAACCAATCCAACCCTCGGGTGCCCCATGCTCCCGTTTTTGGAGCGTGGGTGTTTTTGGTCTACATGCACAGGAACCCGGTGAAGCGGGATCTGGTGCGGAACCCGAAAGACTGGACTTGGAGCAGTTACCGCTTCTACATGCGCACAGGAACAGTGCTACTATCGCTCGACGCGGGCGATTGAACGTCACAGAGGCAACACCCCCACCGCTCGAAAACCGCGAACGATGGGGCACCCGCGGGTTGGATTCGTCGGTGCCGGTTTATATTTTCAGGTGAGTCTTACGGTGATACGGGTCGCCACCACAGACCGAGAAATCCTGGGGCACCCAGCCATGGTTGACGCTTGTGGAGGCGGACGATGACGCCACGAAATATAACGCGAGGCGGCCCGCTGCTCTTTCTCTTCCTCGGAGCCGTATTGAACGGTTCGTCGACTGGCACTCAAAGGACTAGCAAGATCTTTATCGCGAACGATGCCGACCATCACCAGTGGTGCGCATATCCAACGCAGTCCGCATGGCAGTCGGACGTTAAGCTGTTCGGCTCTGGCATTGTTGCTACACTGACATCTGCGCAAGGTCGTCTTTCCTCGATCGAGGTTACAACGGAGGATGAGGCTGGCGATTGGATTGTCTACGACCATTACACCGTCAGCACGGACGGAACCCTGCAAGAGGACAAAAGAAAGATTAATATCCTGCCTGGGGATAGGTCCGTAGAAGAGAGCTACTTGATCCGGGATGGGAAAGCCAAGAAGCAGAGCAGCACGACCAAATCGCTAAGCACGGGCAAGAGCCTGGCAAGCTCGGAGGATTGGGTACCAGAAGTTTCGGTCATCGCACGGCTTAAGGATTTTCCGTTCGCTTCTCTCATAAGGACGGCTACGGATACGGACTCTCTCCTGCGAGGGAGGGAATGCGTTGCCTCAAGGCCCTAACGAAGAATATCCTGGGTGGTGCCCCTAACGTTACCAGACTGACTAGATGAGGTCGTCGGCTGCTTCCTCCGAGTAAACTTAGCAACTGTTAGACGACCAAGGCCGGGTGCCCCAGGGTTTCTCCGCCTAGAACCGTAAGCCTCTTCCAATCAATCATTCTCGGCCAACGAATCCACCCGTCGCGTGCCCCATGCTCCCGTTTTTGGAGCGTGGGTGTTCTTGGTCTACATGCGCAGGAACCCAGTGAAGCGGGGTCTGGTGCGGAACCCGAAAGACTGGACTTGGAGCAGTTACCGCTTCTACATGCGCACAGGAACAGTGCTACTATCGCTCGATCCCGGTGAATGAGCTCGGGCGGAACAGACCCACCGTTCGAAAACCGCGAACGATGGGGCACCCGCGGGTTGGATTCGTCGGTCTCCGTTCGTTGATTGATGGGAGCCTTACCGCGATGGGGATCGCCAACACAGACCGAGAAATCCTGGGGCACCCGGCGGCAGCGGTTCCGGACGTCATTCACAACTTCAAAGAGAACTGCGTACCATGAAACTCGTCCCCCGCATGACAGTGGACCGCTGGGACACATTCCGGCTCGCGCTAATTCTGTGTGGCGCGGCCCCGTTTCTCTTCTTTTTGCACACAGTCTGGGGTCACGCTGCCCTCCTGGCCTATCTTCTTACGGCGCTCTTTTTTGGACTGGCCCTGATTCCTGCGTATCCACCACTGGGCACGAGTTGGTTTTGGAAGGCCGTGGTTCCGATAATTTTCATGCACTCAGCGATTACGTTTGTGCTTGTATGGCTCAATCTAGGAATTCCGGAAATAAACAAATGGCCCCGGGCGATCTACGGCTTCGCATCGATAATACTGGTAATTGAATGGCGTGTATCACTACGCATCATCGACGCGCTAGAGCCACACCAGAAGCAACAGTCTGCATCCTAACGACACGCACGTGGCGCGGGTGGTACCCAATTTCGAAAAGCATACGGGTCGCTGATGGCAAGATCGCCGGGTGCCCCCAGGGTCTCTCCGCCCAGGACCGTAAGACTCTCCCAATCAATCACCCTCGGCCGACAAATCCACCCCGCGCGTGCCCCATGCTCCCGTTTTTGGAGCGTGGGTGTTTTCGGTCTACATGCACAGGAATCCGGTGAAGCGGGAGTTGGTCCGCAATCCAAAGGACTGGATCTGGAGTAGCTACTGCTTCTACATGCGCACGGGAACAGTGCTAGTATCGCTCGACGCGGGCGATTGAACGTCACAGAGGCAACACCCCCACCGCTCGAAAACCGCGAACGATGGGGTACCCGCGGGTTGGATTCTTCGACCTCGGTTCGTCGCCGACAGAGGCTTGCGTTTACGTGCTTGCCCTCCGCGACACGTGGGGCACCCGGCAAGTGTGACCGTTAAGCTCGCGTATAGACCGGAGCTAAGCTCAGCTCGAAGATAGGGGAACTGATTGTTATCCACGGCTGGAATTTTGTTGACGGCGAGTTTATTGCTGACCGTGCTGCCCTCATTTCGAAGAGTAAGTGTGATCGGTCTGTTTATGGCGTTATCACTTTGTCTGACCGGAGTACGCGGGTGGGACCTTAAGGTCGATTACGAGCACCTGTCCTTCCAAGCGTACAGTGAGTTATGGAGTCTAATCACGGCAATTTTCTTGCTGGCTACCTTGGCGTGCCGCGTCGCGCTGGATGAAGGAGGCCTCGTTGTAGAGGCCACTTATCGAACAGAGACGGACAAATCAACAGAGGAGTCACTCAAGCGAATTCGGAAGGCGCTCATCGCGCCACTACTCGCCCTGCTCATGCCAGTAATTGCAGGTTTCACGATATGGTGTTTTCGCCGCGAAACACTCAGGACCCTGTTCGGATTCAACGTTGCTACCGCCGTTACCTGCGGACTACTCCTGCCGTTGGGTGTGCTTTTACAAATGGCGTACAGATACAAAGTCGTTTTAAGGGATTCCTCGGACATTTCTGCCTCGCCAATCCACTCGACCTCGAACCTTCGGCGGTTCGCGCCGATCGGCGTCGTCACGTACATCTGCGGTTTCGGCGCAGAAGCGATTGGGCATAAGGGATACACAATGTGGACGGTATGCTTTGTTGTTCTTGGACTCGTTATCGTCAGTTTTTCAAAGTTCGCGCAAACGGCTGCTGAGTTATCAAGCTACGGGGCCAGACGCGAGCTCTCAGATTTATTCCTCGATAAAAAGCGCTCTCTTTTTTTTATACTCTCGTGGATGGCTTTCGCGTACATCTACATCCTGCTCCTGTCATTTGTTTTGTGAATACCTGGTCTGCGGTGGACACGATCAGGACAGGATCGCCGGGTGCCCAGGGTTTCTCCGCTCAGGACCGTAAGCCTCTCCCAATCAGTCACTCTCGGCCAACGAATCCACCCGTCGGGTGCCCCACCGTTCGCCCTTTTCGAACGGTGGGCCCTCCCTTGCATTCCGTCTGGTCCGTGCCCGTTCCCGTACCCTGGTTCTAGCCGTACTACTCAATTTTTGAACCTGTTCAAGATTCCGCTTCCGTGCTACCGTGGGCCGTTTTCGCGCTGAGCGAAATCGAGGACAGAAAGGGGGGAGACGCGATGAGCGAGAAGGCGCTATCCGCGGGCGGACGGCTGACCGCGATGTGTGAATCGTATTTTACGGATCGCGGACCGCTGGTCGCTGGTTTACCCAGAGCCAAAGCGAAGGGTCGCGGCTTTCTAATATACACTTCCGCGATTAGAAATCGCCCTAACTCGTTGAAAACACAGGGCCGGCACCATGTCTAATATACAGTTGCACAAGGAGCTTGGTGCCCATCCTTGCCTCTTTGCCCCCCTTGCTTCCTTGCCTCCTGAGCCACTCCTAATCTGTCCGGAAAATATTAGAAATGCCTCTAACTCATAGAAAACAAACGACGCCGACCACTTCTAATCTGCCCGCCTCCCGGCTCATCCAGCGTCGCGCGCCCGGCTTCTCGCTCCGGGGTTTCATCCTTTGCCTACCCTGCGTCTCTGTGCCTCTGTGGCCAACTCTAATCGATACACAAGTGGAAACAGAAATCCCTCTAACTCATAGAAAACAAAGGACGGGCGTCAATTCTAATCGATACAAATCCCGACGCCCGTTCGGTTGTCCCCATCAGCATCCATCTGCGTTCATCTGTAGTTTGAGGTTTCGGACTTCACGAGCCGTGGGATTCGAACCGCTGCGGGAGCCTGGCGCGGATCAGCGCTCCCACCTGGTTCCACACGTTCGGGTCGCATTCAATTTCGATATGCGCCTTCTCGAAGAGGCTGGCGAACCACGGGTAGCCCTGGCAGACAGGAGCCTTCGTTTGGTAGGAAATGCGGAAATTGCCGAGGATCTGCGTTCGCTCGGCATTTTCGGCGCGAATGTGCTGGCGGCCGTGCACCAACCCGTCTGTTTGGTAGAAGTTGACGGCTTGCTCGACGTTCGCGGGAATCGTCGAATCGTCCTCGCGCGGCTTCTGGACGCTATCCACCTGCACGGTCAGGAGCACCGGAATCGCGTCCTTTTGCAAGCGGCGCGCGAGCGCGACCGTCTCCGATCCGCCCCAGCTATGCCCGTATATCACGATGCGCGCGTCGCTCTTTTCCTCCGCGGAGAGCTTGCCGTCGCCGTTCACGTCCAGCAGCCGGAGAATTTCGTTGAACGCATCGTCGCCGTGATGGTTCCCGAAGACCTGCACGTGAACGCCGGTCGCGTATTCCGCGCGCAGCAGCGCCCCCAACTGCACTTCGCTGTGGACCATGTCGTCGTGTTTGATGAACCCGCCCACGAACCCAATCACGATCGCGGGCGACGTTTGCACAGGTTCACTCTGGGCTGTAGAGCGCGGGGCCGGAGTCAAGCCGGTCGACAGCAGAATCACCGAAAGCAGGGCCGACAAAAGGCGCATCTGGACGGACTTCCAGCTTGGATACTACCAAAAAGTGAGGCGCAACAGAGAGCGGCAAAAAACGGCGCGTCAGGGACGTCGGCTTCCGGGTCAATCCGAAGCGGCGGAGACGGGCAACTTCTCCACCTTACGGCTCGGCCACTCCCGGAGCTCCGGAGCCTGCCGCGAGATGAATTCGCCTCTCGTGTCGCGGTCCAATACTCGCAGAACTTTCGCCTTCAATTGGGCAAACACTGTGCGGACGTCTCCCGCGCCGTCGACCACCTCGAAATTGTACTCGGCGCTCAGCCGGTCGAATTCCGCCAACAGCGCGGCCTGATAGCTGCAGAAGCTGTCGTACATATTCTGGCCGGGATACAGATCCATTCCCGATTCCCAGTAGTCGAAGCCGCGCGAAAAGACGACCCGCGGCACGAGCTGGTCGATCCCGAGGCGCATATAGAAAACGGCGTCCGGCTTGAGCGCGACGCCGAAGACGTCGCGAATCCATGCTCCGTCCATCCCGCGGACGATCGCTCGCGCCATCAGCGAATAGATGTAGCGGTCCGTGAGCACGATAAATCCGGCGCGCAACGCGGGAACGATCTCGTTTTCGAGCCGGTCGACGAAATCGGTCGCGTAAAACAGGCTCTGCGTCACCCGGCCCAGATTGTTGCCTTCCTTCGCGCGGCGGATTCCGTCGCCGGCCAGGGGCGACCGCGTCATTCCCGTATCGAGCACGGCGTGGCCCAGCTCTTCGAGCCACGGCTTCAGGAGATTGATCTGCGTCGTGCGGCCGGCTCCGTCCGTCCCTTCGATGACGATAAGCTTCCCCGCCAGGTCCGACAGCTTCATCCCCGGCAGCGCCTTGCCGTATGTGTGCCTCATGGCCGTACCCTCAGGTGCTTCGCATCCTCCAGATGTGAACGGACTAGGTGACGCACATGAGACTGTTGCGCTTCCACCGGCATCGTCGCGTCGATGACCGTGAGGCCGAACTCAGGAATCATTTTTTCGTACTCCTCGAGGATTCGCCCTTGAAACAGGCGGAAACTGTCTTCGGGATCGTCGCTCAATTCCAGATCCATGCCGGCTTCGTAGTATTTGAAGCCGTCGCGCGCTCCCACCAGGCGCGAAATGGCCGTCTCGAGCGGCACGCGGAAGTAGAACGCGATCGTCGGCTTTGCGGCGAAGCCGTAGAGGCTGCGGACCCATTCGCGGTCCATGCCCCGCGCGACGTCGCGCGCGAACGCCGTGTAGACGTAGCGGTCGCAAAGCACGATCGCCCCCGCTTTCAGCAGCGGCAGGATGCTCCGCTCCGTGCGGTCGGCAAAGTCGGTGGCGTGAATCAGCGAGAAGGTCGCCGGCGTCAGCATCTTCTTCTTCTTGCCGTGCTTCGTCGTGTCCTTCACGAGCGGCGACGAGTTCCACTCGCTGAACACCACGCCGTAGCCTTTCGCTTCCAGCCACTTGTGCAGCAGACTCAGTTGCGTCGACTTTCCCGAGCCGTCGATTCCTTCCACGATGAACAGTCGTCCCGGGTATTCGTGCGGTGTTTGCGGCCGCAAATGCGAGGCTGGTGCCTGAAGAGGGAGAAAAACTTCAAAGGGACCGATGCGGACCCCTGGGTTGATTTCCATCGACCTCCTTCCGATAAATGGCCGTCAATGCGGCGGGATGCGCCTCGAATCCAGCCCGCGCGACCACATAACATGCTGTATTTTGTTGAGGTTCGCTGGGGTGATTTGCCGGATTGTATCGAAATGGAAACCAGCAAGTACTAGAACTAGGTCGATTTCCACAGCCGCCACGGATTTCGACTGGACGCGTCCCTCTCGCCGATATATGATCCGGACTCTTCACCAATTCTCACTCCAGCCCCAACGAGGTCTTGATGACGTCCGAGACGAAGGTTCAGCGCTACCGCGGAGTATTCTGCGGATACTGTCGTCAGCCCATTCCGCTGCCGGGCATCGTCGACCGAATTGCCGCTCAGGAGCACGAGACGGGAATTCCGGCGCGAAGCTTTCATCTGCGTTGCCGGGCCTGCGAGAGGGAGAAGCCCTATCGCACCCGCGACATCGCCGAATTCGAGGGCACGCCGCGTTCGCGCCTCTCCGCCGAGCGCTCGTTCGCACTGGTTCATCAAGCCAAGATCGCGAAGGCCGCGAACGGCTGAGAGTTCAGCCAACGCTGCCATCGTATCCAGTCGATTCCGGGCCGCCCACCGCCGCTCTCGCGGCTGCAATCCGCTTTGGGCGAGAATTTTGGACGAGAATTCTCGCGATCTCCGCAATTCTCCTCGTCCCCTGCTTCTGGCATCGCGAAATTGAAGCGGCCGACCTCGGCAGCCACGTCTACAACGCCTGGCTGGTTCAACTCATCCAGCGGGGCCAGATTCACGGCCTCTGGATCGACCATCGCTGGAACAACGTCCTCTTCGACTACCTCCTCAGCGGATTTGGATCCCTCTTCGGCTTGCGTGTGGGAGAAAAAATCGCCGTTTCGCTCGCGGTGCTGATTTTTTTCTGGGGGACGTTTGCATTGGTCTCCGCTGCCGCGCGTCGAGCGCCGTGGTACCTCGTCCCGTGCATCGCTCTCTTCGCCTATGGCTGGACGTTTAACATGGGCTTCTTCAATTACTACCTCGCCCTTGGATTGTCTTTCTTTGCGATCGCGATTTTCTGGAGGGGAGACAAATGGGAATGGCTTATCGCGGCCGCCATCGCCGTATTGGCCATTCTGGCGCACCCACTGGGCTTCTTTTGGCTCGTTGGCGCGTCCGCGTACATCGGCGCCGCGGAGCGAATACCTCCGCGCTACCACTTCCTTCTGCTGGCCGGCGCCGCCGCGGCTCTCTTCGGCATACACCAATACCTGTGGCATCACTACGTAGTCGAGGCGCAGGAGCAGCCGTTCTACTGGTTCACCGGCGCCGATCAACTGTTCCTGTTCGGACAGCGATACCGGATCGTCGAGGCTGGGCTGCTGGTTTTTGCCGGCGCTGCCGTCACGGTTGACGCAGTTCAGAAACGATCCGAACGGCGGTTCTGGGGGAAGTACTTCATCCCGTTGCAGCTCTATGTCCTGATGGGCCTCGCCGCGATGCTCCTTCCGAACGGCATTCGCATTCCCGAGCATATCGGAGCGCTCGCCCTTCTCACGGACCGCCTTACCTCTGTCTCCGCTGCGCTGCTCTGCTGCATCCTGGGCGCGCTCCGGCCAAGAAAGTGGCATTTCGCCGCGTCGCTGGCGATCGCCGCCGTCTTTTTTTCGTTCTTGTATCAGGACACCAGCATTATCAACCGAATGGAGGCCGAGGTCGCACATCTGGTTCGTACTCTGCCGCGCGACCAGCGCGTGATGGGAACGATCCTCCCGCCCAGCGGATCACGCATCTCCGTTCAGCACATTCTCGACCGGGCGTGTATCGGCTACTGCTTCAGCTACGGAAACTATGAACCGGGATGCAAAATGTTCCGCGTGCGCGCCGCTCCGGGCAATCCCTATGTGCTGAGCGATTATTCTCTCGCCGTGGAAATGGAGGACGGATACTACGAAGTCCAGCCGCAGGATCTGCCCGTTTACCAGGTCTATCAGTGCGGCGGCAACTGGACGGATCTCTGCATTCATCCGCTCGAGGCCGGCGAAGACAATGACGACCTCGGAGTCCACCCCAACGAGTGACGCGGCGCCGATGCTAAGGGAGCAAGCCGAATACGGCGACGCCCGTGGGCGTTCCGACATAGACTTTGCCGTTCGCGATCATCGGCGTAACGAACTTGTTGTCCGTGAACTGGTCGCGCCCGTTCGTCTGGCTGCTGTCGTAGAGTTTGGTCGCGAGATTCGTCGCGTCGTACGCTTGAAGCGCGCCACCGCCGCTGTTCTGCACCACCCAGATGACGCCGTTCGACGCACCGTTGGCCGAAACACTCGGCGTCGTGCCCGGGTACGGATACGTAGAGACGCTCCGCGACGAAGGGGTCGTCGCCACCTTCGCGTTCGAGATGGGAAACGCCTTCAGCGAATCGCTAACGCCACCGTAATAGATGGTGCCGTTGAAATACGCCGGCATCGACCACACTCCGCCGCTGATGGCGCCCGAAATTTCCTGATAGATCGCGTTGTCGTTGCTCGGATTGAACTTCCCCATGGAGTCGCGATTCACGACGTAAATATTCGAGTCCTTTCCGGCACCAACCGCGAGGTGCATCGTGTTGCCCGAGCCGTCCTTCATATCCGGCAGCACGAGCGCGCCACCCGAACCGAGGTCCTCGTCTGCGTTCGACTCGCTGGTGGTGTTGTGCATGGTGAAGTAATCGGCGACGCTCAACGAATTGCCCGCCGTCGAAAGCTTCACAAACGCGTTGCCGTAGTCTCCGTTGACGGGAAAACCGCTGGCATTCAGCGTCGTATCGAACGTTCCGTTCGCGGCAAGAAAATAGATGAAGTTCGAGGAGTCCGCGGCCAAGCCGGCTCCAGCCATCCATACGGAGCCCTCCGAGCCGTTCGGCGTGATGTCGATTACGCTGACCTGCTGCAGCGTCGATTCGCTGTATCCCATCACCCAACCGGTGTAGGGATTGGCGTCGCAGTGCGACGTCCAGCCCATATAGATCACACCATTCAGAAGAAGCAATCCGGCCCGCTCCGCATACTGCCCGGGCGCGAACGTCACCTGCCCGCCCGACTTCGGATAGGTGGCTTGAATCGTCGTCGGACTGCCGGTTTCCTCCGCTCCCGTTGTGACATCGAGCGCATGCAGCCGCTGGTGATAGTTCCCTCCGTTGTCCTTCGACATCGCGACAACAAAAATCGTTCCGTGTGCGCCCGCTTTCAAGTCGATCACCGGCGTCGATGTGATTCCGATTTCCGGACTGATCTGCGAGCAACCGTGATCGTCGCTCGTCGTTTCGCCCGATCCCAAAACGGTGGTTTGCCAGAGTTGTGCGAGCGTATCGGCGTCGAACGCATACACGAGATCATGTTCGGTGACGACAAACACCACATTGTGCGTCGCCCCCGCAAGCATCAGGCCCGGCGCATACAACGGCTCGGCATCCACCTTGCCCTGAACCGTGAGGAATCCGATCTTCCCAAAACCTGTCGTGTTGACGTTACTCGTAGTCAGAATGGTCTCGTTCAAGTTCTGCCCGGTGCGCCCGTTATCGTTGTGGTAGGTCAGCACGCTAGCTGTGGAAGTGCCGCCCGAGCTGTTAACCGTCAGTGTCGCAGAGTGGCTCGTCGCAGATCCCACCGAATTGCTGACGATCACTTGAAACTGCGCGCCATTGTCGCCGGACGTCGTCGCGGGAGTCGTATAGGTGGGCGAAGTCGCGCCGTTGATGTTCGCCGAGTTTTCCAGCCACTGATAACTCAGCGGCGCAGTCCCGGTCGCAGTTATGGAAAAGGTCGCCGGCTGCCCGGCCGCGACGGTCTGATTCGCAGGCTGCGCCGTAATGACGGGAGCCGTCGGCGTAGAGCGTGTACCTCCGCTGCAACTGTACTGCGACAGGCACGCGCCCATCACGAACGCGATCAGAATTGCGATGCGTGCCCCGCTGGCACGAGGGTGCGGCGCAGGATTCAAATTCGGGCAATGTTTCCTCATGGCTGACCCCCTCCCATAGTCTACGCCGGTCCAAAATACCGGGGCACATTTCAGGCAGGCAAACTACCGATGGAATCAATCAAAGAGAAAGCGAAAGACGGGAACCCCGACGACGCGTCACGCCGTCTCGGCGGTGGTGGGTTCTTCCTGGCGGACGCGAACAGCAGCCGGTTTGCGGCGGTCGAAGAACCACGTCCACACTCTCCACGCGAGCAAGATCCCGACGAAGAACGCGTACTCGAGCGGCTTGCGCACATCCGACTTCACCAGCCAGTAGAAGTGAATCACACCCGCGATGGCGCTGACATAGATCGCGCGGTGCAGCATCTGCCATCGCCTGCCGCCGATCCGGCGAATCCACCCCGCGGTCGACGTGATTGCCAGCGGAATCATGAGCACGAATCCCGTGAACCCGACGGTGATGAAAGGCCGCTTCGCGATGTCCGCCACCATGTCGGGCCAGTTGAAATACCGGTCGACGCCCAGCCACGTGGAAAAATGCAGGCAGGCGTAGAAAAACGCGAACAGGCCTGTCATGCGCCGGAATCGGATGAGCTGTGGAAGGTGCAGGATCTTGCGCAGCGGCGTGATCGCGAGCGTGATGACAAGGAAACGCAGAATCCAATCGCCGGTAGCGTGCTCGACGAACTGCACCGGATTCAGGCCCAGATCCTGATGGAATCCTCGCCACAGAAGGGTGGCGAACGGCACGAGGCAGGCCGCGAAGACGACGACCTTCGTCCACTTGCTCGTCAGGACCGCATTCAACGCAGCGCGCATCTCAGTAGTATTTCCTGAGGTCCATCCCGTTATACATGCTCGCGACCTGATCCCCGTAGCCATTGAACATCTGCGTCGGAATCGGCCGCGCAAAAAATCCGCCGCCGAGACGATGTTCGGTCTTCTGGCTCCAGCGGGGATGATCGACGTTGGGATTCACGTTCGAGTAGAAGCCGTACTCGTGCGCATTCTGGAGATTCCACGTCGTCGGCGGCTGATCCTTCACGAACCGGATCTTGACGAGCGACTTGATGCTCTTGAATCCATATTTCCACGGAATCACCATCCGGACGGGCGCGCCGTCCTGATTCGGCAGCGTCTCACCGTACATGCCCACACAGAGGAGCGTCAGCGGATTCATCGCCTCATCGAGCCGCAATCCCTCGACGTACGGCAACTCGATTCCGGCGGACGACCCCCACGGCATCTGTTTCGGCTCGTAGTAGCTCTGAAACGCGACGAACTTCGCATTTGACTTCGGCTGCACCAGTTTCGCGATGGTATTGAACGAATATCCGATCCACGGCACGACGATCGACCACCCCTCCACGCAGCGGTGACGGTAGATTCGCTCCTCGAGCGGCGCAAGCTTCATGATCTCGTCCATCGAGAATTTGCGAGGCTTCTCCACTTCGCCTTCGACGGAAACCGTCCAGGGCGACGTCACGAAGTTTCCCGCGTTTCTCGCCGGATCGCTCTTGTCCGTGCCGAACTCGTAAAAGTTGTTGTAGTGCGTGACGTCCTTTTCCGATGTCACCGCCTCGGTGGTGCTGCCCGGCCATTTGACGAGGCCGTCGATTTTTTGCGGCGTCGAACCTGTCGGTGGCCCAGCCAGCAAGCTCGGCAACCTTTTCCAGCCGGCGACCGCGCCTGTGGTCACCAGCAGGCCGAGCAGAAGATTCCTCCGCCCCATGTAAATGCCCTTGGGCGTGACATCTTTATAGGTCAGATCGGGCGTCTTCTTTACCAGCATTCGCATCCTCCAGCCGACGGTTTCAGCGCCAATGATAATATGCACGCGCCCCCGAATTGGATGTTTCGAGGTCCGAAACGGTGCGCGAAAAAGACAGCGGCTGCAAGGCGCGACAACCCGGCTACTTGGCGGTAAGTTCGTGCAGCAAGGCTGAGCGCACGCGTTCCTGATGCTCCAGCGTGAGCTTGGCGCCCGCCGAAGTCAGATAGAAGACGTCGATCGCCGTCTGCCCTTCCGTTTCGATCAGCGCGATTTCGATGTTGCAATTTTCGTGCGAGAAGGTGGAGCTGATGCGATGCAGCAGGCCGGGCTGGTCCTGCGCAATCACTTCGATGAGCGTGCTTTGCGTTGAGCACGAATCGTCGATTTGGACCTGCGCCTCGACTTTCACCTTTGGCGGCGCGTTCTTCTGGGAGCGCAAGCGGTCGCGGAGCATCCGATTCAGATCGGCTTTCCCCGTCAGCACGTCATGTACGCTCGATTTGAACCGCTCCCATTCCGGAATGTTGAGCTCGAGCGTGCGAAAACGATCCGTGAAGTAGAACGTGTCGACAACAACTCCCGCCTGATTGGAAAACGCCGCGGCTTTCACGATGTTCATTCCCCACGCCGCCAGCACGCCCGCCATCGTCGCGAACAGGAAGGGCCGGTCGGGCGTGACGACCGTCAGCTCGTACCAGTGCCGACCGCGCGACAGCGCCAATTGCGCGGTGTCCTCGCCAAGGTGCGTGGCCATCTGCATGTGCCCGATGATTTCGCTCGCGGCATGCGTCCTCAGATAGCGCCGAGGCAAGCCTTCGAGGAAACTCTCGAGCCGTTTGCCCGCGGCAGGAGCCAGCGTGCGAAGATGCGTCATCACCTCGTCGTCCGCTTTGGCGTGGAAGCGGTCGTCCACCGTGCGAATCAGGTAATTCGCCGTGCCGATGTAGAGCTGCCAGATATTTTCGGCTTTCCACGGCGTCAGGGCCTCGGGATTCACCGCCTTGATATCCGCATAGGTCAGCAGACAGAGCATTTTCAGGCGTTCCGGCGTCTCGACCTTCTCCGCGAACTGCCTCACGGTGATCGGATCGAAGATGTCACGGCGAAGCGCCGCGCTCATTTCCAGATGCCGTGCGATCAGGAACGATACCGTTTCGCGATCGGGCGCATCCAGGTCAAGGCGGTCAAAGGATTTCTCCGCGATTTCAACGCTCGCCTGCACGTGGTTGTCGCTCTTGGTTCCCTTGCCTGTGTCATGGAGCAGCAGCGCCAAATACAGCAAGTCAGGTTGTTCGAGCTCGTCGAGCAGTTCGGCGTAACGCTGGTCCCATTTCGATTGCGATTGCCGCAGCAAGTGGAGGTTTTCGATGGCAACAAACGTGTGCTCGTCGACGGTGAACCGGTGTGAGTAATCGCGCACTACGAGCGCGTCGATGCCCGAAAACTCCGGCAGCATCAGCGTGAGCAGCCGTAGAGAGTGCATCTCGCGAAGAGCTTCCCCTGCATGGGGAGCCAGGAGAATTTCCTGCATGTAATGCCACAGCTCGACGCCCGTGGGCGGGTCAGAGCCGATCAGCGGCAGCGCCGCTTCAATCTGGCGCTCCGCCGCGGAGCTGAGCCTCAGGCCGTGCCGCGCCAGGAAACGAAACGTGCGCAGCACGAGTTCGGGCTCTCGTATGGGGCCTGAGTCCTGGAAGAAGATCAGTCCCTCTACGACGGAGAACTCGGCGTTCGACAGCCGGGAACGCAGATGTTGAAACTGGCGGTACAGCGACGGCCGCGCGGTTGGAATCTCATCCAGCCACCTCGTGCACACCCGATGGATCGCGCGCGCGTGCCCGAAGTAAACTCGCATCCACTCCGCCGGGGTCAGGGGATCCTTCCCCGGTGCGCCGACTCTGCGTGCCGCGGCTTCATCCTGAGCCTCCCAGGCCAGCACGTTATCGTCGCGCGAATGGCGAATATGCAGGAAGCAACGCACCGCGATGAGAAACTCCAGAGCGGGATCGAATTGCTTTCGAATCGAGGGCGGCAAGGGGCCTTCCGGCCAGGTTCGCTGCGTCTCAAACCACGAAACCAATTCGAGCCAGGACGCTAGATTGTAATCCCGCAATCCGCCCGGCCCATCCTTCACGTTCGGCTCGAGGTGGAAGACGTTGTCGCCGAACTTCGCGTAGCGCGCGCGCGCAAGCTCCGCCAGGCATTCACGTATCGCGCGCGACTGCCGCGCCACCAGCTTGGGAATCACGTTGTCGTGAAGCCGCGCAAACGCGGCGGGATCGCCCGCAAGATAACGGCAATCGAGCAACGAGATGGAAAACTCGGCGTTGTTCTGGTCGAAGCGGTCGCACTCCGCAAGCGTTCGCGTCGCCGGGCTCAGCCTCAGCCGGAGGTCCCACATTTCCTGCGAAAACTGACGGATGGGGTCCTTCAGCGTCTTCTCAGTGTCCCCGTCCGCGTGAAGAAAAAGCAGATCGACGTCGGAATAGGGAAAAAGCCAGCGCCGCCCGAATCCTCCGAGCGCCACAAGCGCGAAATCGCGCGGGCCGCTGACGTCGGACGAAATCAGCTCGCTCCACAGGCGCAGCGCAATCGACTCGACCAGAGCAGTCCGGCTCAGCAGCGTCTCGCGCCCGTTTCCGTTCACAATGAAATCTTCGTGGATACGTGCGGACTCCCGGCTGTAGAGATCGCGCAGCTCGCGGCTGAGAGACACGTTCATTGGCGTGCCGATCCGTTCTTGGCTTGCAGCTCAGGTTTGGGCGCACTCCGCAGTGCGCTCCGTAAGCGAGGATAGCTAGAGGGCGCTTTCGCCCCGTTCGTCATTGCGAATTCGAATCGCGTCGGCCACCTTGGAGAGGAAAATCTTGCCGTCGCCGATCTTCCCCGTTCGCGCTGCTCCAACGATTGCGGCGACGGCCTTCTCGACCATGTCGTCGGACAAAACCATCTCGAGCTTGATTTTCGGAATCAGGTCCACCGTGTATTCGCGTCCGCGATAAACCTCGGTGTGTCCTTTCTGGCGGCCGTGTCCGCGCGCCTCGAGCACCGTCATGCCTTCAACGCCTATCTCATGGAGCGCATCCTTCACGGCATCGAGTTTCGACGTTTGAATCACGGCTTCCACTTTAGTCATGTTTTGCGCCTCGAGTCGTCGCCATCTTACGCGGAGCTGCGCGGAACAGCGCTGGCCTCATCCGGGTGTCTCCCAGTAATAGCCCTCTTCGCCGTGTTGCGAGAGGTCGAGCCCTTGCGCTTCTTGTTCCTCCGATACACGCAGGCCCACCGTTTTGTCAACAATCACGAGCAGCACGAGCGTGCCGACGATCGCGAGCACCCACGCAATCACGACGCCGATGCCTTGATTGAGCAGTTGATGTGCATTCCCCTCCAGGACTCCCGACGGCAGAACCTTTCCGCTCGTGTCCTTGAAAATCGGGTTGATCAAGCTCGATGCGAAAATGCCGGTCAGCAACGCCCCGATGGTTCCTCCGGCCCCGTGAACGCCGAAGGCGTCGAGCGAATCATCGTATCCGAATCGCGACTTGACCGCCGTTACCATCCAGAAGCAGAACGCGCCCGCAATCAGTCCGATGATCAACGCCGACATGGGAGTCACAAACCCCGCTGCGGGCGTGATCGCGACGAGTCCCGCGACGCATCCCGAAATCGCGCCGAGTGCGCTGGGCTTGCCGTTGCGCATCCACTCCGCTCCGCTCCACCCGATTGCCGCTGCCGCCGCGCCAAAATGCGTGGCCACGAAGGCACTCGTGGCAAGCCCGCCGACACCAAGCGCGCTGCCGGCGTTGAATCCGAACCAACCGACCCATAGCAAACATGCGCCGATGAAACTCAAGACGACGCTGTGCGGCGGCATCGCCGTCTTCGGATATCCGACTCGTTTGCCGAGATAGAGCGCACACACGAGCGCCGAAACGCCAGACGTCACGTGCACGACAGTTCCGCCGGCGAAGTCGAGTGTCGGGAACGCGCCCCCGAGCGAGGCGTTGAGCAACCCGCCCTTCCCCCAGACCATGTGCGCCATCGGGTCGTACACACAAATGGACCAGAGCGTGAGGAACAACAGCATCGCGCTGAACTTCATCCTCTCGGCAAACGCGCCCGTGATCAGCGCCGGCGTGATAATGGCGAACATCAGCTGGTACACCATGAACGTTTCCGCCGGGATCGTGGCAGCGTAGTCCCCGTCAGGCGCCAGGCCGACGCCCCTCAAAAAGAGATTGTGAAATCCGCCGATGAAGCTGTGCCCTGAACCAAACGCGAGGCTGTATCCGACAATCGCCCACACGACCGTGATGATACCCATCATCGCGAAACTTTGCATCATCGTGCCGAGCACGTTCTTCTTGCGGACGAGACCGCCGTAGAACAGCGCGAGCCCCGGCCCCGTCATCAGCAGCACAAGAGCAGAGCTGACGAGCATCCAAGCGTTGTCGGCGGAGCTCTTCGCGTCCGCAGCCTGCAACTCGAGCGCCATAAGACGCGAATCCTGATTCTCGTGAGCCGGGGATGATGAGGCGTGCGAATCAGCCGGAGGGCTTGCGTTCGGTGACTGCGCGGAAAGCGCCTGCGCCGAACCAAAGCACAGGGCAAGCAGAAGTGCTAACCGCGGGATCAGTGGTTTTTTCATTCGGGCTGTCGATCTCCGTCGGTACGCTCGATTCAAAAACCGAGTACTTTATATCAAGGCCCGGGACATCCTAATCCATTTTTGCGATTGCTGGCATCACGAATTATGATGTGTCCCCGAGCCTGGGTTTTCGCCCTTTGCTAGGGGAGCACGAACCCGCACGAGGCCGGGGCGGTCCTTCTCGCGCGCCAAATATGTGGCGGGTCCGCGTCGCTCGGATGTACGCTATTGGGCGAAGGAACTGTATATGTTTTCTTCCTACGGTCGCGCCCTTTTACACGAAGTTTCCCCGAGGCGATTCCATGTCTGACACGATGCAATTGCATATCAATGGGACAGCATACTCCGTCGAAGCGGACCCGCAAACGAGCCTGCTCTCTGTTCTGCGCGATCAGCTCGACCTCACCGGGAGCAAGTACGGATGCGGCGAAGGCCAATGCGGGGCCTGCACTGTCCTGATCGACGGAAACCCGCGTCATTCCTGCCTCACGACGGTTGGGTCGGTGGCGAAGAAACAGATCACGACGATTGAGGGCCTCGAAAAGAACGGCCGCCTGCATCCGGTGCAAACTGCGTTTCTCGCCGAAGGCGCGATGCAGTGCGCGTTTTGCACTTCCGGGATGATCATGACTGCCGTCGCGCTCCTGAAATCCAATCCGCATCCCACACCTCAACAGGTTTCAGAGTACATGCAGGGCAACATCTGCCGCTGTGGAACTCATCCGCGCATCGTAGCAGCCGTGCTGAACGCGGCGAAGGAGGCCGGCCGATGAGCGACAACTCAGTTTCGCGCGACCTTGCCGTTCCCGTAATCGAAGCCGAACGGTATGAACTCCATTCTCCCCATGCGTATCACTTTGAGTTGCAGCGGCGCGACTTCTTCAAGCTGCTCGGCGCAGGACTTCTTGTCGCGTGCGTGCTGAAAGACGCGAGCGCTCTGCCGCTTCAGGAGTCAGGCCGAGGCCGCCGCAATGAAGAATCGCTTCCGCGCGAAATCAGCGCGTGGCTTCACATCGGCGACAGCGGCGTCGTTACCGTTTACACCGGCAAGGTCGAAGTCGGCCAGAATATCCGCACCTCCCTCAGCCAGGCGGTTGCCGAAGAGCTTCACTTCCCCATCGGGAAGATCGAGATGGTGATGGGCGATACGAAGCTCACACCGTACGACATGGGAACATTCGGCAGCCGCACAACGCCAACCATGAACCTCCACCTCCGCCAGGTGGCAGCCGCCGCGCGCGACACCCTTCTGGACATGGCAGCGCAGCAGTGGAAGACAAGCCCGCAGAACCTACGAGCCAGCGACGGCAGGATCACCGACCGGTCGACCAAGCGCACCGTCGAATATGCCGAACTCCTCAAGGGGCAACAGCTGACCCAATTGATTCCCGCCGAGGATCCTATCGCACCCGCAAGCGAATGGACGGTCGAAGGCCAGTCCATTCCGAAAGTCGATGGCCGCGATTTTGTGACCGGCAAGCACAAGTATCCCTCTGACCAAAAACTGCCGGGGACGTTGTACGGGAAGGTTCTCCGGGCGCCATCATTCGGAGCAACGCTTATCTCCGTGAATCCGCCCGACGCGGCGTCGATGATTGACGTCACGTTCGTGCACGACGGAGACTTCATTGGAGTTGCGGCTCCTTCGGCCGAAGCTGCAACCCGCGCCTTGCAAGCGATTCACGCCGAGTGGAAACCCGCCGCCGGCCAGCCGTCGAGCAAGAATGTCTACGATTATCTGACAAGCCATACCTCGGAAGGGCGCGGCGAAAATTCCCCTTTTGAACTCGGCTCTATCGAGACGGGGCTGGACGCAGCCGATCATCGCTTGCAGCAGACATATACGGTTGCCTATATCGCGCACGCGCCGCTCGAACCGCGCGCCGCCCTCGCGCAGTGGTCCGGCGACACCGTGACGGTATGGACCGGCACGCAGCGGCCATTCGGCGTTCGGAGTGAACTCGCCCAGGCCTTCCATATTCCGGAGGAGAGCGTCCGCGTGCTGATGCCGGATACCGGCGCCGCGTATGGCGGCAAGCACACGGGCGAAGTCGCAATCGAAGCAGCTCGGCTCTCGCGAGCGGCGAATCGCCCTGTCAAAGTGGTGTGGACGCGCGAGGAAGAATTTACGTGGGCGTACTTTCGCCCGGTCGGCGTGATGGAGATTACCGCCGGCATCCGCAACGACGGGACTCTCACGGCGTGGGAATTTCACAGCTACAATTCCGGCGGCTCCGGCATTCGTACCTTCTACGAGATCCCGAACCAGCGCATTCAGTTTCATCCCACGGACTATCCTCTGCGCCAGGGTTCGTACCGCGCTCTCGCGGCAACCGCCAATCATTTCGCGCGCGAATCATTCATGGATGAGCTCGCGCACGAAGTGAAAATGGACCCGCTCGAATTTCGTTTGAAGAACCTGAAGGACGAGCGTCTGCGCGCGGTCTTTGAAGCCGGCGCAAAAAAGTTCGGCTGGGGACGCGCAAAGGCGGCGGGCCAGGGATTCGGCATGGGCGGCGGATTCGAGAAGGGCGGCAACGTCGCCACGTTTGCGGAAGTCAGCGTCGACCGCGCTTCCGGCGACGTTCACGTCGTCCGCGTCGTTACGGCATTCGAATGTGGAGCGATCGTGAATCCGGATAATCTCCGGAATCAGATCGAGGGCGGAAACATCATGGGGCTCGGCGGCGCGCTCTTCGAAGCCATCGAATTCGAGGACGGCAAGATCCTGAATCCGCGTTTCTCGAAATATCGCGTGCCGCGCTTCAGCGACATTCCGGTTTTCGAGACCGTGTTGCTCGATCGCAAAGACATCCCTTCTGCAGGCGCCGGCGAATCGCCCCTGATGGGAATTGCTCCTGCCATCGGCAGCGCGATTTTCGACGCAACCGGTCAGCGCCTGCGCTCAATGCCAATGGTGCCGAACGGACTACCGAAAGCGTAGACGCCAGAGCTTGCGTTGAACTGACGACCTGTACGCTGACGGCTAAGCCTATTCGTATCTGCGACTTACGTCACCTGTACCACGACCTTCGCAACTCTTCGACGCCCCTCGTGTTTGATGCACAGACCGGCCTCCGCACCAGCTTCAGGGGGCTGGCACTTAAAATAGAACGAAACGAGGAAACGATCATGACGACGCGAGGACTTATTTTGAGTGCTGCGGCCCTGATGGCCCTGTGCGTTCCGCCGGCAAAGGCGCAGACGCAATCCACGACGCCAGCCACGACTCCCGACAAGCCGGCGACCATCGCGCAACGCAAGGACAATCAGCAAGACCGCATCGCGCAAGGCATTCAGAGCGGCCAGCTCAATGCGGGCGAGACCAAGAACCTCGAAACGAAAGAGGCCGGCCTGAACAAGGAAGAGCACACGATGCGCTCGGAAGACGATGGCCATCTGACCGCCGCCGACCGCGCCACGCTCAACAAGCAGCAGAACAAGCTCTCGAACCAGGTTTATCAGGATAAGCACAATACGGCGACAGCTCACTACGGTAACAATGAAGTTGGCCAGCGTCGCGAGAATCAGCAGGACCGTATCGCGCAGGGCGTCAAGAGCGGCCAACTAACTGCCGGCGAGACAGCGAAGCTCGAAAACCAGCAGCAGGGCATTAACCGCGAAGTCGGCGGCATGCGGCAGGCGAACGGCGGCAAGCTGACGAACGCAGACAAGAAAGCCGTGAACCAACAGCAGAATAAGGCGTCGCGCAACATCTACAACAAGAAGCACAACGCGCGCGCGCGCCAGTAAATCTCTCCCCCAACACGCAGGAGCCCCGGCCGCGCGAGCGCCGGGGCTCTTTTCTTTTCTGCGCACCACGGCGAATCAGGACGACGCGTAACCTCGCGGGTGCCGCGCCTTCCACGCCCATGCCGATCGAACAATCGACTCCAAATCCGACGCCGGCTTCCAACGCAGCACGCTCTTCGCCCTTGTTGGATCCGCGACGAGTCTCGCTGTGTCGCCTGCGCGCGGCGGCTCGATCCGGACGGCAATTGGCCGCCCTGTGACCTTCCGGGCAGTCTCGATCACCTCCAGCACCGAGTGCCCCTGCCCCGTGCCCAAATTCAAAAACTCCGAAGCGCCGCCACGCCGAATATGATCGAGCGCCAAAATATGTGCGTCGGCCAGATCGGTCACGTGAACATAATCGCGGATGGGCGTCCCGTCGGGCGTCGGATACTTGTTCCCAAAGACCGCAATCTCAGCCTTCGTCCCCATCGCAGCCTCCAGAACATTCGGAATCAGATGCGTTTCCGGATGGTGATCCTCGCCGCAGCGTTCCGTCGCTCCCGCCGCATTGAAATACCGCAACGCCACAAACTTCATGCCGTACGCGCGGTCGTACGTGGCAAGCAGCCGCTCCATGAACAGCTTCGACCAGCCGTAGGGGTTTTCCGGCCACTGTGCATCGCTCTCGAGAATCGGCACGCGCTTCGGTTCTCCGTATGTCGCCGCTGTCGAAGAAAACACGATGCGCCGCACGCCCGCGCGCTCGAGCGACCCGATGAACTCGATCCCCTGCTCGACGTTGTTCTCGAAGTACATCGCCGGCTGTACCACGGACTCGCCGACGGCGATCAGCGCGGCAAAATGAACGCAGGCGTCGATCTTCTGCTCCGTCACGATTCGCGCAATCAGAGCTCGATCGCCGACCTTGCCCTGATAGAAAGGAGCGCCCGGCTCCAGCGCTTCGCGATGGCCGTGGACCAGATCGTCCAGCACGACCACCTGCTCGCCCCTCTTGCGCAGCAGCTCGACCGTCACGCTGCCGATGTATCCCGCTCCGCCTGTCACCAAAATTGCCATACGGTCCTTTCGCGCTGATCTAGTCTTCCCGGCTGGCGCGCAATCGCTCCGCCGCTTGCTCCGCGGTCAGATCTCGCTGCGGGCTCCCCAGCATTTCAAATCCCACCATGAATTTCCGCACCGTCGCTGACCGCAGCAGCGGTGGATAGTAGTGCGCGTGCAAATGCCACTCGGGATGCGCCGGCTTGTCCGTCGGGCTTTGATGGAAGCCCATGGAATACGGAAACGGCACGCCAAACAGATTGTCGTACCGCGTTGTCACTCGCTTCAGCAAGCTTGCGAGCCCGTCGCGCTCTTCGTTCGACAACTCCGCGACTGTTCCAGCGTGCCGCTTCGAAATCACGAGCGTCTCGAACGGCCAAATCGCCCAGAACGGAACGACCGCAATAAAGAAATCGTTCGCGCACACGATTCGCTCGCCTGTCGTCTGTTCCTGCAGCACGTAGTCGCAGAGCAGGCAAGCCTTCTTGCTGCGATGGTGCTCGACGAAGCCCTCCTGCTCCTTCGCGGGCTCGTTCGGAACCCCCGACGTGGCCCAAATCTGGCAATGCGGATGGGGATTGCTGCAGCCCATCATCGCTCCGCGATTCTCGAAGATCTGCACGTGCCGAATATTCGGCTTCGCGCCGAGCTCCGAATATTGCGCGGCCCACACGTCGACGACTCCTCGTATCGCCGGCGTCTCCATCCGCGAAATGGTCAGGTCGTGCCTTGGCGAAAAGCAGACGACTCTGCAAATCCCCGATTCGCTGCGAGCGAGCAGCAGGCCTTCCTCAATGACGGCATCTGGCGTGTCCGGACGCACGGCGGGAAAGTCGTTGTCGAAGACAAGGCAGTCCTTGTAATCCGGGTTCCGAATGCCGCTGGCGCGCCTATTTCCCGGGCACATGTAGCACGTGGGATCGTAGGCGACATTCGTCTCCGGCTCGGCCCGCTCCACCTGGCCCTGCCAGGGCCGCGACGTCCGGTGCGGCGACACCAGCACCCATTCGCGCGTGAGCGGATTGAATCTTCGGTGTGCGTGCTCGGCAAGGATAAGGGAGGCCATCTTGTTCGCTGAGTGCGGGTCTATTCCGCCTGCTTCACGCCGTCCGCAGCGGCGCACACATAGATGTCAGGTTTGAGTCCCGTGCGCCGCTCGTATTCCGGCGCAACTCGTTTCTGAAAATCGCCGACTGCATCCGAGTGTACCAGATTGATTGTGCATCCCCCGAAGCCCGCGCCGGTCATTCGCGCACCCTGCACGCCGCGAATCTGACTCGCAAGCTCGACAAGCAGGTCGAGCTCCGCACAGCTCACCTCGTAGTCATCGCGCAGGCTGCGGTGCGATTCCGCCATCACCTCTCGCAGATCATCCAGGCGGCCGTGCTCCAGCGCATCCGCCGCCAGCAGGACGCGCTCATCCTCCGTAATCACGTGACGGCACCGCTTGTAGACGTTCTCCGGCAGCACGCCGCGGCAGGACTCCAGCTGCTCCATCGTGGCGTCACGCAGCGCGCGAATTGCCGGAAACCGCTTCGCCAAAACGCGCACTCCCTCCTCGCATTCCGCGCGGCGCGTGTTGTACGCGCTCCCTGCGAGTTCCCGCTTCACCATGGTGTTGCACACCACCAGCCGCAAGTCAGGCGGCAAGGGCAACGTCCGGAACTCGAGCGACCGGCAATCGAGAAGCAGCGCCCGATCCTTCACGCAGCACGCCGACGCCAGTTGATCCATGATGCCGCAGCGCGTCCCTACAAAATCGTTCTCCGCCTTTTGGCAAAGCCGCGCGAGGTCTTGCCCGCTGACGCCGAGCCCGGAATTCGCGAGCAGCGCGAATCCCGCCGCAACCTCGAGAGCTGCCGATGAACTCACGCCCGCGCCAATCGGGACATCGCCTCGAATCAGGAGATTCGCGCCCTTCAATCGGTGCCCGGCCTGCTCCAGCACAAGCGCCACGCCGATTACGTACTTGCTCCAGGAATGGTTCGCCCTGGGAGGCGCGGCGTCAAGGTCCAACTGCGCGCCTTCCGCGAAATTCTCCGAGCGAAGCTCGACGTGCCGCCCGTCCCGCGGCGCAATCGCGACCCACGTGAAAAGGTCGATCGCGGCCGGGAGCACGAAACCGTCGTTGTAGTCGGTGTGTTCGCCGATCAGGTTCACGCGACCCGGCGCGCGATAAATGGCCGGCCTGCCGCCGTAAACCTCGCCAAACTTCGCTCTCAACTCTTCTGCCCGCGTCATTGATTCCGGAACCCCCGGGCGCCGCCTGCATTTCGCCTTGCCGTGCAACTTCCACGTTGCGCGAAGGCGTGCCTATGGCCTACAAATGCGTGTGTTCGGAGGAGCATCATACATGACCAAAACTGGACTTGTGATCCTACTTCTGGCGCTGTTGGCCGCTTTTCTCCTCGTGCCTGCAGCCGCTCACGCGCAAGGCTCCGGCATCGTGATTTTCTATGAGGACGGCTTCCCCGCCGCCGACTCCGCCGCGCCGTCGAAAGACGACCTCACGACGCTCATCGCCGGCGCGCGTCTTCAATCCGCCGAACAGCTGCATGACGCCCTGGCCGACGCGTCGACCCATCTTCTGATCGTTCCGTTTGGCTCTGCCTATCCCGAATCTGCCTGGGACGACATTTTCGCATTCCTCCGACGCGGGGGAAATCTGCTCGTTCTCGGCGGCATGCCCTTTACGCGCGCGGCCTATCACGACAAGTCCGGCTGGCATCTTCGCGAATACAGCGTGCGCGATTCTCGCGAACTGTTGATCGACCAATATCAGGAGACGCCCGGTTCGGAAGACCTGGATTTCACCGTTAATCCGAACGTCGTGCTGCACCTGCCTCGATTTTCCTGGGAGCGGGCATTCAGCCCCATCATTCATCTGACCTCATCCGACATCTACGACCGCGGCGGGTCGGCCGGCAGACTCGACGCCCGGCTCGACGCGCTCGCCTGGGGCACGCAGGGAGGCCGCCGCATGTCAGCGCCGGCCATTCAAATCGACCACGTGCGAAGTCGTTTCGCTGGCGGCCGCTGGATCTTCGTGAACTCCAGCCTCCCACAGGACTTCTACCGCAGCGCTGCGGCGAAACAAATGATGCCTGCGCTTGTCTACGGCGCTCTGCGCGGCGCTGAAGAATTTATCGTCCAGCCGACGCTCCCTTTGTATCTTCCCGGCGAACCCGTGGAAATCGACGCGACCTGGACTTCCGCCGGGCAACCTCAGTCCGATTTGAGCGTGCGCGTCACGGCCTCGTCTGACCAGGCACCGCAGCAGAAAACGACCCAGACGGCGAAGTTGCCTCTTGTTCAGCCGCTTGTTTTTCCTGCTCCGCGAAGTCGCGGGCTCTACACGATCTCGGCGGAACTCCTTGAGGGCAGCCAGATCCGCGCGGTCTACCATTCGGGCTTCTGGATTCGCGACCTCGACTATCTCCGCTCCGGCCCGCATCTCACCGTAAACCCGAACTATTTCGAGATCGACGGCCATCCGCTCGCCGTCGTCGGCACCACATACATGGCCAGCGACGTTCAGCGCCTGTTCTTCGAGCATCCGAATGTCTACGTGTGGGACTCTGACCTCGCGCAGATCAGTTCCGCAGGCCTCAACACCATTCGCACCGGATGGTGGACCGGCTGGGACAAATTCTGCGACGAAGAGGGCCGCCCATACGAACGCACCCTTCGCACGCTCGAAGCGTTCCTGATGACCGCTCGCCGCCGCGGCCTTCCGATTCAGTTTGAATTCTTCGCATTTCTTCCGGACGTTCTCGGAGGCGAAAATGCCTATCTCGATCCGCAAGCCGTCCGCAGGCAGACGACCCTGATCTCGTCCGTCGTCGATCGATTCCATGACGTTCCGTTTGTCGCCTGGGATCTGATCAATGAGCCGAGCTTTTCGCAACATCTGTGGCAGATGCGCCCGAATGGCGACCGCTTTGAGCTCTCGGCGTGGAACGACTGGCTGTCCGCGCACTATCCCGATCGCGCCGCCTTGGCAGACGCTTGGAATCTGCCTTCCATCGCCCCGGCCGAGATCCTTCCCGTCCCGACCGAGCCCGAGTTCTCGCCTCGTGGAATCTTCGCCGGTCAAGACTCGCTGAAGCTCTATGATTTTTTCGAATTCGCTCAGGCGGCATTCACGAACTGGGTCAAGAATCTGCGCACAGCGATTCGCGCGACGGGCTCGCAGCAGGCGATTACCGTTGGCCAGGATGAAGGTGGCTTCGACGACCGCCTTTCTCCCGCGTTCTTCGGCTCTCAGGTGGATTTCACGACCAACCATTCGTGGTGGAACGGCGACGCGCTCTTGTGGGATTCGCTCGTCGCGAAACAACCCGGCCTGCCCATGCTGATTCAGGAGACCGGCGCTCAAAATGAGTTGACGCTCGACCACATCGCTCGGCGTACCGCTGCGAGCACCGCCGACTTTCTCGAACGCAAGATTGCGCTCTCGTTCGTGGAAGGCTCGGGAGCGATCCAGTGGCTGTGGAACTCGAACGATTACATGACGTCTGACGGCGAAGTGCTCATCGGGGCGCTTCGCGCGGACCTCACGGAAAAGCCGGAGGCGACTGTGCTGCGCGACTTTGCGCGCTTCGCTCATGACGCGCACGAAAGCTTGCAGGATCCGCAGCCTGCCTCGGTCGCCATCGTTACGTCGCAAACGGCTCAATTCTCCGCGCTACGTGATTTGCAGATTGCCGCGCAGCGGAAGGCCGTGCGGGCCGCCGCCTACAACGACAAGATCCCGGTTTACGTCATTGCGGAGAACCAGATCGCGAAACTTGGCACGCCGAAGCTCGCCATTCTGCCGTCGCCACAAGCCCTCGAAGAATCTACGTGGCAAGCGCTGCTCGCATACGTCAAGGCGGGCGGCAACCTCCTGATTACCGGGCCGCTGGAACGCGACCCGCACTGGCATCGCGTCAATCGCGCGGCCGCGCTCGGCCTCGATGCGCAACTCGAGCCGCTAACGATTCACTCCGCCGAAATGAGCGTAAAAGACCAGGCAATCCACCTCTCATTCGACGCGAACGCGCAAAGCTGGCTCGAATTTCTGGGCTTCAAGGACGGCCAACAGGTGAAGGAAATCGCTGAAGGCAGCGGCCACATCTTCTGGGCGCCCTATCCCGCCGAGTTGGCCGAGGGAACCGCCTCGGCCGCCGCGCTCTACTCTGCGGTTCTCGGTGAGCTTGGTATTCAGGCTCCGTTCGACGTGAAGTCGAAGGTTCCTTCCGGAATCCTCATTTATCCGACGATACTGAAAGATTCGGTCCTCTACGTGATCGTCTCGGAAGCAGACGAGGACTCGGACGTGGACCTTGGCGACAGGACGACCGGAATCGAACTAAAATTCCACCTTCCGGCCGAGCGCGCTGCCGTGGCGCTCGTCGGCAAGTCAGGCCTCATCGCGAAGTACGGCTTCTAGCTTCGCCGCGCTTACTTCTCGTGCCGGTAGTCCACGCGCACCGAAACAATTTCGAATGGGTGCGCCGGCACGTCGACCCGATTGTTCGTGACCGCTAGCGGCGATCCCTCCGGCTTCTCCATCAGATTTGTCAACGTAGCCGATTTGGCGCCGCCTGGGACCGTAATGCGCACGTCACCGGTCTTTCCCGCCCATTCGTAAAACCGAAAAATCAGCCCATCCGCGTCTTCCGCTTTTTTTACCGCCGTGAGGACAACGTTCGGATTGCTCACGCTCACAAAGGAGTATTCCGGCGGCCGCTTCCCCTCGTGCGCTTCGAGCTGCATCGACTGCAATTCGTAATTGAAGTCGTAGCCGCGCCGCACCGTCATCGCCTGCTTCCAATCTCCTGCGTGCGGATAGAGCGAATACAGGAACCGATGCCGCCCGCGGTCCGCTTCCGGATCGGGCCATATCGGCGAGCGCAACAGCGAAATCCGCAGCACGTTGCCCTTTGCATCGTAGCCGTATTTCGATTCGTTGATCAGGCTGAACCCGTGGCTTCCGTCGCCGAGGTCGGCCCAGCGCAGCGCCGGCACCTCGAATTTCGCCTGCTCCACTTTATTGTTTCGCGTGGTCGGCCTGCCGATCGAGCCGTACGGAATCTCGAACGTCGCCTCGCCGCTCGAAGCCGCCAGCGGAAACGCCGCCTTCAGCAGAACGTGCGTTTCGTGCCAGTCGATGTCGTTGGCCACATCGACGCGGTCGAGTCCCGCGTACAGCCGTATATCCTGCACGAATTTCGAGTTCTGCCACGTGCGCGTGACGCGAATCGCCCCGCGCAGCGGCCCTTGGTCGATCAATTGCACCGAATCCGCTTTGTCGATATCCGTGAACGCCTTCTCGAAGTCGGCGTCGATGTTCCACGCGTCGTAGTCCTTCGGCGTGTCCTTGAACGCAATTAGTTCGTTCCCGCAGCCGCCCCGTGCGATCGACTCGAAATTCGACCGCTTGTCGAAGAGGCTCGTGATGCATCCGCTGTGCGCGTCAACCGTCACCCGCAGAAATTTGTTCTCGAGCGTCAGCCCGCTTGCCTTGAGATCGGACGGCACCTCGCGCTTCGCGGGCACGACGTGCAGGACTTCGTATCCCATCGACGGAACATTCTTCGCCTCGATTAGCAATTCGTAGCTGTTCGTTGCCGCGTCGCTCGACAGAATCTGCATCGGCAGCGCATTGCCTTTCGCATCCAGCACCGCGATTTCGTTTTTCGCCGCCTCGGGCAGTTGCACGTCCGCCTCGACCAGGTCGGTCCGCTCCCACGCCAGCGGATTCCACACGATCACCGGAACACCCGGCGACGCTTTCGTATCGATTTCGCTCGCGATCCGGTGAAACGCCCGGATGCTCGCGCCGCTCGCTGTCCAGCGCACCACGTCGTAATCGCGCTGCGCGTCTTTGTAGATCACGCCGATCCCCGATCCCGCCGCCAGATCGTGGAATTGATTGAACAGCACCTTCTTCCACGCCTCGTTGAGCCTGTCACCCGGATACGAAGCGCCATCCACCCACGCGAGCGATGAGATGTTCTCCGCGTTCAACATCTCCTCTTCGGCCTCGCGCATGTTCCGCTTGTGATTCGCCTGCGTCGTGAAAACGCCTCGGTGATACTCGAAGTACAACTCATCGTCCCACACCGGCAGGCTGATTTCTCCCGCGGGCGGCGTCGCCAGTTTCGTGTCGCCGGCGGCGAGCGTTTTGTAGTTCCACATCGGCGCGTGCGCCGTATCCAACTTCCCTTCGACATCCGAGAAAAATCCCTGCGCGACGCCCCACTTCATCGGCGAAACCGCCATTCTCGAATCCGTCCAGTGCACGCCATTGTCGAGCATGCTGCGCGTCGGACCGCCGCCATGGTCGCCGATGCCGTAGAGGTGCATCATCTCGCTCAATCCAGGATTCAGCTCCCGCGCCTTCGCCACGTCGCTCGCGATTTTCGCGGGCTCGATGTCGTTCACATAATCGTGCGGAAAATACGTGAGCACGCGGCTGCCGTCCGGCGATTGCCACCAAAATAGCTTCAACGGCAACTGTGTCGTGTCATTCCACGCCATCTTCTGCGTCACGAAGTAGTCGATTCCGGACTTCTTGTAGATCTGCGGCAGTTGCCAGTTGTATCCGAACGAATCTGGGTTCCAACCGATTCGCACGTCGACGCCGAACTTGTCTTTGAAATATCGCTTTCCTACCAGCAGTTGCCGCACCAGCGATTCGCCGTCCGGCATGTTCAGATCCGGCTCGACCCACATTCCGCCCACAAGTTCCCATCGCCCCTGCTTCACTCGTTCCTCAATTTGTTTGTACTCGTCCGGATACTTCTCGGCGATCCACTCGCTGTACGCCGCCGCCGACTGCGTGTACGTGTATTGCGGATATTCGTCCATCAGTTGCAACGCCGTGCCAAACGTTCGCCGGACCACGTCGACCGTCTCCGTCCACGGCCACAGCCACGCGGCGTCGATGTGCGAATTGCCGGTCAGCCGCACTTCCGTGCCCTGCAGTTGCGGCTTCATTTGCTCGAGCGCGGTCTGCGCCTTCCGCAACGACGCGTCAAACGCCTCTTGGTTCGCCTCCTTCAGCGCATTCAAATCGACGTCCGTCGCTGCCGCTTCGAATTGCTGTTTCACGGCAGGCTCGCTCGCCCATCGCGCGCGCGTCAGCACCGCCACCGACTCGATCTCCTGCAACAGATCCGACGGGTTAGGCCGCGCCGCCACAAATTCGATTCTCAGGTTGGCGCCCACAAACGTCTTCCGATCCACCGTGTGCAGCAGCTTCACCGCAACCAGAATCCTGTCGCCCGGCTTCGCATCGTCGAACAGCACGATCGGCTCCAGGTCATCTCCCATCGCCACGCGCCGCCCGTTGAAGTAGATGATCTGCGGCATCGGCCCATTGGCGTACGCGCGAAACTGAAACCAGACCCTCGCGCCGCTCAGGTCGTAGCCGCCCAAGTTCTTCGGCACCTCGATCCATCGCCGGTACCACACGGCGTCGATGGGAGCTTCCGAATGTGCTTTCACGACCATCCAGCTTGAGTCGTTCAGGTCCGTCGCCTCCCCGTGCGCGACGTCACCGATGTGAAATCTCCATTCCTCGGCCGGCAGCTCCATGAAGCCACGCAGGCTGCGCACCACGGCGTCGGCTTCGGCGGATCCCGTCGTCTGCTCACCGGAGCGCTGCGCCTGAGCTGGAATCGCGAGCGCGAGGCTTGCAACCACGCAGAGCAATGCGATCTTCATTCTCGTCTCCCTTTCCTGTTCACGGATTTCTTTCGCGTTGGCGCCAACGCTTCATCGGATCGCCGCTGACTTCTGCAGTTGCGCTGCGAAGGAGTGGGCTCGAATCGCGCATTATAAAGCAACTCGTTCCGCGCGACGCGACTTGTTGCAACATTCCAGCCTTACCAACCGCGCCGCGATTCATGTATAGTGCTTGCGAAACAACCTTCCCATCATGCTAAACGGCCCGTGTTGCTTGAAACGCCGCCGAAGCTGGACGCGCCGCTCGGCCGTCGCCGCCGCAACCTTTGAGGCATTCCTCCGCAGCCTATGACTTCCGGACCGTTCACGATTGGCGTCGACCTCGGCGGCACGAATCTTCGCATCGGCGCCTATTCGCAGGCTGCCGGCCTCCTCGACGAAATCCATCTGCCGACGCGCCTCCACAACGGCCGCGACGCCGTCGTCCGCGACATGTGCGGCGCCATCCAGCAATTGATCGGCAAGTTTTCGCGCCCGCTTCTCGTGGGCGTCGCCGTCGGCTCGCCCGGACCGATCGAGCTTCCCGAAGGCCGCTTGCGCCACCTGCCCAATCTCCCCGGCTGGGACGGTTTTGGGCTCCGCGCCGCCATCGAGCAAACCCTCGGCATGCCCGTCATCGTCGAAAATGACGCAAACGTCGCGGCCCTCGCCGAATGTTTGCTCGGCAAGGGTAAAACGCTCGCGAAGGACTCTGTCTGCATGCTCACGCTCGGCACCGGCGTCGGCAACGGAATCATCATCAACGGCAGAATTTTCGACGGCATGAACGGCATGGCCGGCGAAGCGGGCCACGCCACGATTTGGCCCGATGGACACGTGTGCGGCTGCGGCAGCAATGGCTGCCTTGAACAATATGCCTCGGCCACGGCCATCCGGCGCATGGCCGACGAAGCGATGGCCAGGGGAGAGGCTCCGGGCATCGTCGCTTTGCGCGTCATCAATCCCGCCTTCAGCTCGCTCGAGCTCGCGGAAATCGCGCGCGCGGGCGATGCCGACGCGAAAAAGATTTTCGACATCGTCGGCCAGGCACTCGGAATCGGCCTCGGTGCGCTTGTCAACACGCTCAATCTTCCGCTCTACGTGGTCGGCGGAGGTGTCGCGCAGGCATGGGATCTCTTCGCGCCGAGAATGTTCGCGGAGCTCACGCATCGCAGCTACGTTTACCGGTTCACCGACGGCCAGCCCGACGAATTCGGCCATCGCTCCGCCAAAACGTACGTCGAGCCCGCCGCGCTGGGCGCGGAGGCCGGCATCCTGGGCGCGTGCCTTCTGCCCTTTGTGGTTCGCGCGAACGATCCCGCCACTCGGCGAGCGTAATTTGACGCATATCCTTCCAACCATGATGGCTCGACTGCCGGAGGGCGAATGAAACTGAACGCCAATCTGCTGAAGGCCACCGTCGTAGGCGCCCTCGGCGGACTCCTCTTCGGGTTTGACACGGCCGTAATCGCCGGAACTTTGCATTCGCTCTCGATCGTCTACCAGTTCACGAAGTGGACTGAAGGCGTCACCGTCTTCATCGCCTTGGCCGGGACCGTCATTGGCGCGATGTCTGCGGGCGTCGTTGGCCAGCGCTTTGGCAGCCGCGAAACTCTTCGGCTTCTGGCTGTCTTCTACGTGATTTCCGCCCTCGGCTGCGCCTTCGCCGTCAGTTGGCCGATGCTCGTCGTTTCGCGGTTCATCGGGGGCCTCGGCATCGGCGGCTCCTCCGTTCTCGGACCCGTTTACATCGCGGAAGTTGCGCCGGCAAAATGGCGCGGCCGGCTGGTCGGCATGTTTCAAATCAATATCGTAGTTGGGATTCTGCTCGCCTATTTCTCGAATTACGTCGTCGCCAGAATCGTCTCCGGCCCCACCGATTGGCGCTGGATGTTCGGCGTCGCCGCCGCGCCTGCGCTGCTCTTCTTGATTCTGTTGTTCGGCATTCCGCAAAGCCCGCGCTGGCTCGCCACTCAGGGTCGCGTCGACGAAGCGCGCTCCGTCCTCCAGTCGATCGGCTCGCCTGATCCCGATGGCGAGCTCCGCGAGATCGTCGAATCCATCCACCTCGAACGAGTGCAAGCGTCCGAGCCGCTTTTTTCGCGAAAGTATCGGTTTCCGATTTTCATTGCCGTCACGATGGGCCTGTTCAACCAGCTCGCCGGCATCAACGCGATCCTTTACTACTCGAACGAGATTTTTGCATACGCCGGTTTTAACCAGCTTTCCGGCGCGCTCCAGTCCGTCATCATCGGCGCCACCAACCTCCTGGCCACTTTTCTGGGCATGTCTTTCATAGACAAGCTCGGCCGTAAGACGCTTCTCCTGATTGGATCGGCCGGAATGGTCGGATGCCTCTCCGGCGTTGCTGCCGTCTTCCTCACGAACACTCACCAGAAGGATCTGCTGTGGCTTCTCGTCGCGTATATCGCCTGCTTTGCCGTCTCGCAAGGTGCCGTCATCTGGGTCTACATCGGCGAAGTGTTCCCCAATCGCGTCCGCGCCAAGGGCCAGAGCCTCGGCAGCTCGGCCCACTGGATCATGAACGCCCTGATTTCGTTGACGTTCCCGCAGCTCGCCGCCGCATCTCACGGCTATCCCTTCGTCTTCTTCGCGGCGATGACCGCCCTGCAATTCCTGGTCGTCCTCTTCTTCTATCCGGAAACGAAAGGCATCACGCTGGAGCAAATGCAGCACAAGCTCGGCATCGAATAGCACGGCTCTGGGCGTCTCCGCCTGTAGTCTGATTCTGTTGGCGCCGGAGTTTGATATAGTGCTCCCTGCCATGCGCCTCACTCGCCGCGATTTGCTGAAAACGTGCGTCGCCGCTTCGGCCGCCGCTGCCCTTCCCGACAACGCCGCACCGAATGCATCGGCGGGAACCGAGCCACAATCGCCCGCACACGCGGCCAAGCCTCCCGAGCCCTCTCCGCGCGAGCGCCTGCTTCTCGATTTCGGCTGGCGCTTCCATCTCGGGCACGCTGCCGACCCTTCAAAGGATTTCGACTGGGGTGAGTTGCGCCATGAGTCGCTTTTCGCGAAAGCGAATATCTACCTCCCGGTCTTGCAGGCTGAATTCCACGACAGCGACTGGCGCACCGTCGACCTCCCGCACGACTGGGCCGTCGAGCTTCCCTTTCGCGATGTCCCGAATCTGGACGTGCACGGCGGCCATCCCCTCGGCCGCGAATTCCCGGAAACGAGTGTCGGCTGGTATCGCCGCGTCTTCGATCTTCCGGCCTCGGATGAGGGAAAGCGTCTCTCGATCGAGTTTGACGGCATCTTCCGCGACGCCGTCGTGATCTTCAACGGCCACTACATGGGAGCGAATTTTAGCGGCTACGCTCCGTATCGCTGCGACGTCACCGACTTCGCCAATTTCGGCGGCAAGAATGTTCTGGTCGTCCGCGTCGATGCCACGCTGGGCGAAGGATGGTTCTACGAAGGTGCGGGAATTTACCGTCACGTTTGGTTGGAGAAAACGAATCCCGTCCACATCGCCCACGGCGGCACCTATGTGCGCTCCGAGGTTCACGGAACCGCCGCCACCGTCTTCATCACCACCGAGGTCGATAACGGAAGCGACAAGCAGGCCACCTGCCGCGTCGTGTCGCACATTCTCGACGCCGAAGGCAAGACGGTCGCAACCGCCGAATCAACCGCGGCCCCGATCTCCCCATTCGAAACGCGCATCTTCAAATCGCAGGTCACCCTCGAGCATCCCGCGCTCTGGTCGCTCGAGGAGCGCAATCTTTATCGCGCCACCAGTACGCTTGAGAGCGGCGCCGCTACAATCGACCGCGATTCCGCCACCTTCGGCATCCGCACGATTCTCTTCGATCCCGACAAGGGCTTCCTCCTCAACGGCAAGCACGTGAAAATTCAGGGCACCTGCAATCATCAGGACCACGCCGGAGTCGGCTCCGCCCTCCCCGACCGCCTGCAGTCCTACCGCATCGAGCGCCTCAAGGACATGGGCTGCAACGGCTATCGCACCTCGCACAATCTGCCCACTCCCGAACTTCTCGACGCCTGCGATCGCCTCGGCATGCTTGTCATGGACGAGACGCGCATGATGTCGTCGTCCCACGAAGGCCTCAGCCAGCTCGAGCGCCTGATTCGCCGCGACCGCAATCATCCCTGCGTCGTCATCTGGTCGCTCGGCAACGAAGAACCCGACCAGGGCTCGTCGCGCGGCGCGCGCATGGTCTCGAGCATGAAACGCCTGGCCCGCAAGCTCGACCCGAGCCGCCCCGTGACGGTCGCGATGAATCGCGACTGGGGCAAGGGCGTCTCGGCCGTCGTCGACGTGCAGGGATTTAATTACGCGGGTTCCCACGGCGGCGGCTCGCGCATCGGCGAAAACATCGACGACTTCCACAAGCAGTTTCCAAGGCAGCGCACAATCGGCACCGAAACCGCCAGCACCTACTTCACGCGCGGAATTTACGTCAACGACCCGAATCGCGGTTACGTGAGCGCCTACGACGTGAATTTCCCCGGCTACGCGCAAAGCGCCGAGGGATGGTGGAAGGTCTACGCCGAGCGCGCGTTCCTCGCCGGCGGCTTTGCCTGGACCGGCTTCGATTATCGCGGCGAGCCGAGCCCGTACGACTGGCCTTGCGTCAGCTCGCACTTTGGAATCATTGATACGTGCGGCTTCCCGAAGGACGTCTTCTACTACTATCAGTCCTGGTGGACTTCGAAACCCGTCCTTCATCTTTTCCCGCACTGGAATTGGGCCGGTAAGGAAGGCACGGAAATCGATGTCTGGTGCTTCAGCAATCTCGACAGCGTCGAGCTGTTCCTGAATGGCGTGAGCCTCGGCTCGAGAAATGTTGAGCGCAATTCACATGTCGAGTGGAAGGTGAAGTACGCGCCCGGCGTCATCGCGGCGCGCGGAATGAAAGACGGCAAGGTCGTGCTGACCGATAAGCGCGAGACCACCGGCGGCGCCGCAAAAATTGTCCTGCGTCCCGACCGGCTGAAAATCGCCGCTGACGGCGAAGACGTCTCGGTCGTCGCCGTCGAGATTCAGGACGCGCAGGGACGCGTCATGCCCACCGCCTCGAACGAAGTCCGATTCAGGATCTCAGGCCCCGGCAGATTGATTGGCGTCGGCAACGGCGACCCGAGCTGCCATGAACCCGACAAGGGCGACCGCCGCAGCGGGTTCAACGGCCTTTGCATGGCCTTTGTGCAGTCCCTGAAGGACGCAGGCGAAATCCGCGTCGATGCCTCCGCCGACGGCCTCGCCCCCGCCTCCATCGCCATCACCGCCGCTCCCGCCTCCCCCCGCCCTTCCGTCCCTTAGTGCCGCATCTGCAAAGCGCCTTCAACTTCGAAATCTTCCGGTCAACTCGATCTTCGCCTCAGAGACCACACTCCTTTTACAAGACGCACGAATCCCACAACCCAGCAGATGGCACAAGCAGTCATGGCTACGACCGAAAACCAAAGCGAAAACTCTGAACTCGCAAAAGCCAAGTACCCACGCTTCCAGGCGATCGGCCCGGCTAGAACCGAAGCCACGCCGCAGACCGCGCCGCTTAACATCCAATGCCACCACTTTAGCTTTTGATGGCTCATAAGCTATCCCCGAATAGCCCCCTTTCTGGCCGGAGCTGATGACTAATTCGTATTGGGGAATGCTCCGGTGTCGAAAATTAGATGCAGTATTGGCCCGCCGCAATTGTCCGTCACGCGTTTGCAGTTGTCGTCTGGATGATTAGATGACGTTGTCGGCTCCTTCCTCCGAGTAGACTTGGTAGCTGTTCGACGACCAAGGCTCGGAAGAAAGGAGCCGAGCAATGCTGATTATAGGATGTGATTTTTACACGCGCTATCAGCAGATTGCCATGATGGACGAAGCCACCGGAGAGTTGATCGAGCGACGGTTGGATCACGAGAGTGGCGAAGCCCACACTTTCTACCGGAATTTACGGGGGCCGGCGCGCGTAGGGATCGAAGCCACGGGACCGCTTCACTGGTTCGAGCGGCTGTTAACGGAGCTGGGTCACGAACTCTGGATCGGAAATTCTGCAAAGATTCGCGCCAGCGAAGTGCGCAAGCAGAAAACCAACGAGCGAGACGCTCAGCTGATTTTGGAATTGATGCTGGCGAATCGCTTTCCGAAGATTTGGGTTCCCACTCCCGCCGAACGAGATCTTCGGCAACTGCTTTGGCATCGTCACAAACTTGTTCGCATGCGAACGATGCTGGGCAATCAACTCCACTTTCTGGCCATGAGCCAGGGGTTGTGCCGAAAGAAGAAGCTGTTTACCCGACACGGCCGTGCGGAACTGACCGGCTTGGCGCTGGGCCCCTGGTCCAGCCGGCGCCGTGAAGAACTTCTCCATTTGCTCGATCAGCTCGATCCGGCGATTGACCAACTCGATGGTGCGGTGATGGAAGAGGCCAAGCGCCGAGAAGACGCGCTTCGCTTGATGACTCATCCCGGGATCGGTCCGGTCAACGCGCTGGCCTTCGTTCTCACCATCGGCCCGGTCGCTCGTTTTCGCCGCAGCAAGCAGGTGGTGAGCTATCTCGGACTGAATCCGAGCGAGCACTCTTCCGGCGGAAGACGGCGGCTGGGCGCGATCAGCAAGCAAGGCAACACGCTGGTGCCCTGGCTGCTGATCGAGGCCGCGCATCACACGGTGCGTTACGATTCCGAACTCCGGCAGGACTATCAGCGGTTGCGGTTCCGCCGAGGAAACGCGGTGGCCAAAGTGGCTATCGCGCGGAAGTTGGCTGTGCGTATGTTTTGGATGCTGCGGAGTGGCGCAGATTACGCACAGCTGGTTCGCATGCAAGGCAGCCCGGGGGCCACCCTGATGAACGCAAGTTCATCGCTCGGCTGATTGGGCACCTTGCTCCCCCGAAAAACGGGGGATCTGAAAAACGAATCATGGTCGGAAGTGCGGTGACCGAATAGATGGTTGGTGGAACCAGTTTCTCCACCGCCCGATTCACCAGCGAGCCCTGGTCATGACGAGAAAAGATTCCGGTTTAAGAAAGAAAAAGAGTCTTCCGAGACTCGCACTCTATACGTGTCTCTTGACAGAGCCGACAACGTCATAGAGGGTGGCCCACGCCTCAAACTGCGCTCGGCCATCCCCGATTTTTTCTTCCTGAAGTTGGCGACGCTGACACCGCAAGCCTCTCCTCGATCAATCACCTCGACCAACAACTCCAACCGTTGGGTGCCCCATGCTCCGGTTTGTGGAGCGTGGGGAATGGTAACACCACAGTATCTGGTTTCATCATTGCAGTCCCGCTGGGCGCCGCAGTCCTCCGCCGATCCCGAGGCTTCGGGATCCGGAGGGTACGACGGTTGTATCCAATATCCCGCTTGGATAATCGCCGCGCTACGGCCCTCCGCTGCTCGGCTTCCGAAGCAAACTCACTCCGATTTCACTGTGGGCGGCCAAACCAGCGCAACGTATCTTCCGCTCCGTCTTCGAGTTGAGTTCACCTGCTCGGAATCGTAAGCAATTCACTTCGCGCCGCTCTTCCCTGGAGATTTTGTGCTACGAAGTACGATGGCGATTTTTTCGCCGACAGGAGGAACATGAACGCAAGGGAGGCTCGCGGTGCCGATGCGGAGCCACATGTCCGGCGCAGGACGTAGTCCGCGCACGCGCCACCGCAGCAACGCCGCCAGCATCTACAATTTTTTTAATCGCCAAAATGGAATATTAGAACCACTCGTAAGTCATAGAAAACACGACACCGGCCCTTGCTCTAATCGCCAAATTTTACGGTTTGCGCTCGCCGCGTTTTTTGCCGCCTACAAGAATCTGGAGAATTCCCAATTTGGTCCGGCCTGCCGCAGGCCACCTCACTCGTACCGCAGCGCCACCACCGGGTCCACCCGCATCGCCCGCAGCGCCGGGACGCAGCACGCCAGCAGCGCCACCGCGAACAGCAGCGCCGCAACTCCAATGAACGTCAGGGGATCCGTCGCGCTGACGCCGAAAAGCAGCGACGCCATCAGGCGCGTCAGCGCGAGGGACGCAACGACGCCAATCACCACGCCAATCAGCGCCAGCCTCGCTCCTTGGCTCATGATGAACCACAGCACCTGCCCGCGCTGCGCGCCCAGCGCCATGCGTACGCCGATCTCGTGCGTGCGCCGCGCCACGGAATACGCAAGCACGCCATAGATTCCGATCGATGCCAACACGAGCGCCAGCCCCGCAAACGTGCCGAGCAGCACGGTGCGAAACCGCGGGCCGGAGACAGACTTGGAAAGGAGCTGATCCATCGTGACTACATCGGTCACCGGAACGGTGCTGTCGAGTCCCGCGACGTCGGCGCGCACCGCGGACGCAATCTCTGCGGGATTCGCCGTCGTGCGCACGACGAGCGACATCGACTTCACGAACCAGGGGCACCAGCCGTCGTCGCTGTACGCGACATACATCGTCGCCTGCTCTTTCGCGTCCAGGCCCTCGTACTTCACGTCGCCGGCGACGCCGACAATCGTGTACCAATCCGATTTCGGATTCGCGTCGCCCGTTTGCACGCGCTGGCCGACCGCATCTTTGCCGGCGAAATACCGCCGCGCCATGGTCTGGTTGATCACCAGCGAATGGCGGCTCGGATCGCGATCGCTGTCATCGAAAAACCGGCCGGCGACCAACGGAACACCGAGCGCGCGGAAATAATCCTGGCTGACGGGAATTTCTTCCGCGAGATACGTGGCCTTTCCCGGCTCGTAACTCTGGCCTTCCATGTGAAACGGATTCTCGAGTTCAAGGAGGTTTGGCGGCAGACTCATCGTGATGCCCGCGGCGCGCACGCCGGGCTTGCTCTCCATGTCGTCGAGAAGCTGCTGATAGAACGACGTGACTTGGCTCGCCTTCTTGTACTGTGCCGGCGGCAGCGGGACTCGCATCGTCAGCACCTGGCCGGGATCGAAACCGGGACTCACCGCTTCGAGCCGCGAAAGGCTTCGGATCAGCAGGCCCGCGCCAATCAGCAAAATGAGAGCGAGGGAAAATTCAGAAATGACCAGGAGATTGTGCAGCAGGCTCGAGCCGGAGGTTTCGGGGCTTCCTTTTCCGCTTTGTTTCAGGGAGTCTCCGATGCGCCGCGCTCGAAGCCGAAAAGCCGGGGTGAGACCAAACAGGATGCCCGTGACCATCGCGATTCCCAGCGTATACAGAAGCACAGCCGCGTCGACCGAAATCTCGTCCATGCGCGGAACAACTCCCGGGCTGAGCGCCACAATCGCGCCGAGTCCCCAGTGCGCGACCGCAAGGCCAAGCGCGCCGCCGATGACGGCGAGCAACACGCTCTCCGTCAACAGCTGCCGCACCAATCGCCATTGGCCCGCACCCAGAGCGCCGCGAATTGCCATCTCCCTCTGCCGCGCCGCAGAACGCGCCACCTGCAGATTGGCGACGTTCACCACAGCGATCAGAAGGACCAGCCCGACGGCTCCCAGCATCACGAGCAGTGCCGGACGGGAGCTGCCGACGAGCACTTCCTTCATGGGCACGGCCAGGGCCGTGACCTTGTTCGACCTTGGGTACTGCTCCGCGACTCCCGTGGCGATGTGCGAGGCTTCGGCACTCGCCTCTGTCGCGGAGACTCCCGGCTTCAGCCGCCCGAGAACCGTCAAGAAAAATGGCGGACGTTGCACGGGCGCCCGGAGCTGCAAAATAGGCCACACCTGGTCGTTGTCATTGGATCCGAAATGAAAACTCGCTGGCATCACTCCTACAATCGCGTGGCTGGTCCCTCCCAGCGTGATGGCCTTGCCTACCGCTGCAGGATCGGCGTGCAGATGCTCGCGCCAGAAGCGATCGCTGACCACCACCGACGGCGGCTGGCCGGGCCGGTCTTCTCCGGGCAGGAACGTGCGGCCGACCAGCGGCTTCGCGCCGAGGACATCGAAAAACGCGTCTGTCACCGCCGTTCCCGGAATCTCTTCCGGCGCTTGCTCGCCCGTCAGCGCGAATCCGTTGTCGGGAGAAGAGAACGCCGCGACGCCGTCGAAACTTCGCTGCTGCTGCCGCAAAGCGAGGAAATCGGCGTCGCCGTAGTCCCCACGGTCGAGGCCAAGCGATGGATCTTGCAGAAACACCATCATTACACGGTCCGAATTCGGATACGGCAGTGGCCGCAGGAGAACCGCGTTGACGACCGAGAAAATGGCCGTGTTGGCGCCGATACCGAGCGCCAGCGTGAGGACCGCAATGGCCGTGAACCCGGGATTCTTCCGAAGCATACGGATCGCGAAGCGAGCATCCTGCCAGAGCGTATCGATGGTCGTTTCCCAGCTCACGGAGCGCACCTCCTCCTTTACGGCGTCGGCGCTGCCCATCTCGAGCCGCGCCGCGCGCCTCGCATCCTCGCGCGTTGCACCTGCATTCATTTTCTCGGCCACAGCGGCGTCCACGTAGGACTGCAGCTCCTCGTCAAGCTCGGCGTCTTCCCGCCGCCTCTGCAACAGAGCTTTCAGACCCTTCGCGATTTGTTTCAGGAACGCCATTCAGCCTCGCCTCTTCTAACTCTCCGCTTCCAGAATCCTCGTAATCGCGGCGATTTGACGCCCCCATTCCTTCGTTTCCGTGCTCAGCTTCTTCCGCCCCAGGCTCGTCAGGAAGTAATACTTGGCGCGCCGGTTGTTTTCGGTGGCGCGCCATTCCGCGTCGATCAGGCCGGAGCGCTCGAGGCGGCGAAATGCCGGAAACAGGGACCCCGGGTTCACCTGAAACGCGCCGCGGCTGATCTGGTCGATCCGCTGCGCAATGCCGTAGCCGTGCAGCGGCTCGAGCGCCAGCGTCTTCAGAATCAGCATGTCGAGCGTTCCCTGCACCAGGGCGATGGGCTTTCCGGTCATCACGTGACTCCTCTAGAGAATCGAGACGAAGAATACACTCTTACTCTAGACTGTCAAGAGGAGAAAAGGAAAGCAGCGAAATGCGAGAAAATTGGCCTCGCCGGCGGTGCCGCGGGTACGGCCCGGCGAGGCTTACTTCAGGACTTTCCAGAGACTGCTGTAATTGTCGGTCCAGAGTTCCGGATGTCCGGCGGGAGGGAGGATCTGGCCGGCCTTCTCGATCGCCGCCTGCCCGAGGAATCCTCTTCCGCTGGCCACGAGGATCCATGTAGAGGGATAGACGCCGCTATTGCTGTTGTTGACGTCGTGGTTCACGATGACGGCTTCCTTTCCGAGCAAGCTGGCCGCACCCGCCACCACTGGCTGAAGGTCCAAATACTGATTCGAAATATGGACGGCCAGGACGCCCTGGGGCTGCAAGTGGCGGAAGTAAAGAGCGAACGCCTCGCGGGTCAGCAGGTGCACGGGTATCGAGTCTCCGGAGAAAGCGTCGACGACGAGGACGTCAAAGCCCTGAGGAGACTCTGCTTCGAGCGACAGCCGCGCGTCTCCCAGGATGATGTCGGTGGCCGCTGGCGAATCCCGTAGAAATGTGAACTCCTGTTGCGCGACGCTCACGACCAGTGGATTGATCTCGTAGAACGTGTAGTGGTCGCCCGCGCGTCCATACGCCGCCACGGTGCCGGCTCCCAGACCGATCGCGCCCACGCGCAGCGCGCGGCCTTCTCCTGCCGCCCGCAGCGCGACGCCGACTCCGGAGTTCGGTCCATAGTAGGTGGTGGGCTCGCGGCGCCGGGCAGCGCCGAGAAATTGAAGGCCGTGATCGATTGTGCCGTTCATGAGCTTGCGATAGCGCGGATCTTGATCGAGGGGCTGGGCCTCGTCGCCGTGCAGAAGGACTACGTTCGGGTACGTCGCGTCGATTACGCGAAGGACACCGTAGAAGTTACGCACCATGACGCGCGTGCCTGCCGCCTGCTCGCGGGCGGTGACGAACAGGCTGAAGACCACGACCGCGGCGAGGCCGACAAGAGTGAGCCAAGCCGGGTTCGACCAGCCTTTCGAAAAGCGGCTCCCGGGATCGCGGCGGTGCACCACGAGAACCAGGATCGCGCAAACACCCAGCGCGACCTCCAGTTCGTAGTATCCGGAGAAAATCTGAGGCGCTATCAGTGCGACGAATATCGCGCCGATCGCTCCGCCCAGCGAGATCATCAGGTAGAACGATGTGAGATGTTCGGGAGCAGGCTTCAAGCGCACCAGCTCGCCGTGGCAGAACATGCAGCAGATGAAAAGACCGAGACAGTAGAGGAGGATCAGCACCTTCCACGGCAAGCCGCTGAAGGACGTTCCCAGCGCGTACGTCATCGCGCCAAGCGCGACCCCAAGCAGGCGCAGGAACAGGTCACGGCGATACCATCCGCGCGCGTCGAAGCACAGGATGAAGCTCAGCACGTAGAGACTGAGCGGCAAAATCCACAGGAACGGCACCGAAGCGATATTCTGCGAAATGTGGTTGGTCACGGAGAGCAGCAGCGCCGAGCCGCACGCCGCGAGCCCTATCCACAGAGTCTGGAGCTTCCAGCCCGGCGACGGTTGCGGCAGCGCCTGCGGCCGCGCGGAGTTGTTCACGGCGTCGGCGGCGCTTACGCCCGTCGGCGCGAGTGCGATCGCGCCGCAAAGCAGGACGACTGCCGCGTATGCGACCTCCCAGACAAGCGCCTGGTGCGAATTCGAGATGAACGGCTCGATGAGGATTGGGTACGTCAGGAGCGCCAGCATCGAGCCGGCGTTCGAGAGCGCGTAGAAGCGATATGGATCGGAGCCCGGGCGGCGGCGCGAATACCAGGATTGCAGCAGAGGGCTCGTGGTCGCCAGCACGAAATATGGGAATCCGACCATCGCACACAGGAGCAGGAGGATGCGGAGCGCCGGATGCGCGGGCGCTGCGGGGCGCCAGCTATCGCGCGGCAGAATCCGCAGCGCGAGGAGGCTCGCTGCGAGCAGCGCTGCATGAATTCGCGTTTGCGCTCGCGACGGAACGTTGCCGCTCACCCCGTGCGCGTAGAAGTATCCGAGAAGGAGCACGACCTGAAAAAACAGCAGGCACACGGACCACACTGCGGCGACGCCCCCGAACCAGGGAAGAATGAGCTTTGCGATCAGAGGCTCGACCGCGAAGAGGAGGAACGCGCTGGCGAAGATCACGAGGCCGTAGATGGCGCCCGCGCGTTGTACCATGAAGGAGCTTCGCGGCGCGATTTCCGCAACTGCCGCGGGCGATGGGAGGCGTCGCACGATACGATGCACTACATTCTTTTCTATGATGTCGTCAACGATTTTATTGCGAAGCGGGCTGAATTCCGCGCGCTTCATCTCGCCCACGCACGTGAAGCGCACGAGCGGGGCGAATTGGTTCTCGCCGGAGCGCTAGCCGAACCGGCGGATGGCGCGGTGATCGTGTTCCGCGCCGGCGACCCCCAAGCAGCCGAGAGGTTCGCGCGGAGCGACCCCTACGTAGTGAACGGACTGGTGACTTCGTGGCGCGTGCGCAAATGGACCACCGTGATCGGGGACGGCGCCGCGCCACCGTCCTAAGCTGGACTCCTCAGAAGAGGAACTTCAGTCCCGCTTGCACCAGCCGCGGCGAAGCAGCACTCACGACGTTGCCAAAATCCGACGAAGAAATATCTCCCTGCACCGACGCGGGGCCGTAGAACTGGGCGTGATTGAACGTGTTGAAGGTCTCGATCCGGAATTGGATCGACTTCGACTCGGTGATGCGAGTGTCCTTCAGCAACGCGATGTCGAAGTTGTTGATTCCAGGACCGTAGAAGAAGCGGCGTGGAGTGTTCCCCAGGACTCCAAGACCCGCGGAGCAGCCTGCATCTCCCGGGACGCAGAAAAGAGACGCGTTGAAGTACGACTTGCCATTGCGCGGATTGCTGTTCAGCTCCAACGGACCCGGCGTGTACTCCGGCAAATCGACACCGTAGGGATTCACGCCGTCGGGTTGCGTTCCGTAGAGCGACGTGTCTTCGTCGTTGTAGAAGGTCACCGGGAAACCACTGCTGAACCGCGTGATTCCAGTAACGGTCCATCCGTCAGTGAGTCGATTGTGGGCCTGGAACAGCCTCGCGAAAGGCAGCTCCGCTTGGTAGCTGACTACGAAGTTATTGCGGATATCGAACGAAGACGGAGCATATGTGGCGTGGTAGTTGTAGGGATCGAGCTGCTCCGAAAGGCTCGACGAGATATCAAACGAGTGCGCGAGAGTGTAGCCGGCGAGAAACTGCCCGTACTTGCCCGTGTGGCGGAGGGTCAACTCGAACGCATTGAAGTTGGAGTTGCCGATTGTGGAGATGGAGTCCACGCTGCCGAAGTTGGCGCCAAAAGGCTGGCGAACGACAACGCTCTGGCCCGCAGCCGTCGTGAAGGTGCCCGTCTCGCTGAACGGCCCGCACGTGGGCGTATTGGGCGCCACCTGGCTGGGCTCGCTGACGCTGAGGCACGCCGCCGGATTCGACGGATTGGCCTCCACCAGCGCCACCAAGTGATGCCCCTGGCTTCCCACGTAGCCCAGCGACAGCAGGGTGTCAGCGCCAAACTGACGGTCGATCGTCAGGCTGTATTGTTCCGCGTAAGGGCTGACGCCATCGTGATTGAAAGCCGGCAATCCACTGATCGGCAAGAACGGCGCCCAGTTGACGGCGTTGTCCGGATTGCTGGCCGTCACGCCGAACGGCGGAAAGTGCAACGGGAATCGCTGGCCGTTGTCGAAGCCGTTTGACGCAGTAATGAACGGATCCTTGAAGAGCGGCGACTGGGGGCTTTCGTAGGTGCTGCCGTACGGCGCATCACCGGCCATGACGCCTGCAGAAGCACCTTCAATTGCCGTGAAGAACCGGCCAACTCCGGCGCGGATGCTCGTTTGTCCCGGGTTACCGAGGATTTTGCCGAGGAAGCCCTCGTGCTCACCCGGCGAGTATGCTAATCCGAGTCGCGGCGAGAAGTTATTCCAACGCGTTGGGGCGAGCGACCGAGCAACGCTGGGGTCCGCGGGGAAAACGAGACCCGTCGGAGCGCCGGGATAGACGATTGACTGCTGGCCAGCCACGAGCGTTTGCAGTTGATTGTATTTTTCGTACCACGGCATGACCACGTCCCAGCGGAGGCCATAGTTGACCGTCAGCCGCGGTGTGAGGCGCCAGCTATCCTGAGCGTAGAGCGCGCCGTAGCGGTTTCGCATGAAGAACGGGCGCGCATCACCCTGGATGTAGCGGCTTGAAATGCCCAGTAGGAAGTCAGCGAAATCGACGCCGGTTTCCGTTCCAAAGAAAAAGAAGCCGCCGTTCGATTGGACGTCGGCGACAGCGTTGACTTCGTTGAAGAGCATCTCCCCACCAACGCTCAGTGTGTGAGAGCCGATGACGCGGGAAAAGTTGTCGAGGATCTCGAAGTTGTTGTCCTTCTGATTGAGGCCCGTGAGATCGACGCCCATCACGAAGCTGTTGAAGACGATATTCTCGACGCCTTCGATTCCGGGCCGTTGCGGAAGAATGCTCGGCTGTCCCGACGGCGTGAGGAATCCCTGTGATGCCAGAGTTGGGCCCACCCCACCTACAGGCGATCCCAGATTGTTTCCATCGCGCACAAACGAGAAGTGAAACTCGTTCAGGGTTCTTGGTCCGAAGGTCTTCGTGTCGCCCACGGTCACCAACTGTGCCCGGCCGAGGTTCAAACCGTTGAACCCCGGTACAGTGGCGCCTCCTTGCTGCGTGGGATACGGATTATTCAAGACGTAGTCGTCAGCGAAGTAGTACGCCGAGATCAGTCCCAACCGGGTCTCCGCATCAACGCGCATGGCGCCTTTGTCGTCACGCAGCGTCTGGTTTGACGACGAGGTTTGGAACGAGAAGGGGCCCGTGTTCGGCTCCGGGATGTACTGCAGCAGATTCTTCGCTGGAGCTGACCATGCGGTGGTGGGAATCATGGCGTTCGGCAAAACGCACTGCGAAGAACTCGTGCAACCAGCCGTGTAATAAGGCTCTCCCGCGGTCACCGGATAACCCAACTGTTGCGAAAGCTGGCTCGCCCAGAAGTTTCCCGTAACCGTCCCGGTCAACTGGTTGGCTATGTCAGAAAGATTACCAGAGCGGTCCAGCATGGACGGAACCTGAGTAGTGGGAGTATCAACACCCTGCTTCAGGCGCGTGCCCTGGTAGTCGGAAAAGAAGAAAATCTTTTTTCGAACTAACGGCCCGCCAAATGTGCCGCCGAACTGGTTCTGCTGAAATACGGCGCGGCTGGCTGAAAAGTAGTTGCGGGCATCCAAATCGGTGTTGCGGAGGAACTCGAACGCATCGCCGTGAAACTGATTCGTGCCGGACTTGGTCACGACGTCAACTTGACCCCCTCCATAGTTCCCATACTGCGCGTCGAAATTGCTCGTGAGGATGCGGAACTCCGCGATTGAGTCGAGGTTCGGAATGATTGCAGCGCCCATCATGAAGCGCTCATTGCTGTCGGCACTGTTTACCCGGAATCCGTTCGCATACTCCCGCTGGCCATTGATCGCGAGTGTTCCGGGGTTCAAATCGCCAGCTGTCGAAAAGGTGCTGGCTCCGGCAGCAACCACCGAAGTGCCGGTGATCGAAGTGGCAGGCGCCACGCCGGGCTGCAGTGCCAACAGATCCGTGAAGCTGCGCCCCGTCAGGGGCACGGATGTTGTGTTGCTGCCGGAGATCACCTGGCCCAACTGCGTGTCAGCTGTTTCGGCGTGCACGGCCGTGTCGGACACGACGATCGTCTCGGTACGGCCTCCAACCTCGAGCGTTGCGTCGATAATCAAAGCGCTGTCGGCGTCGACGGTGACGCCAGTGCGGCGGTACGGCCTGAAGCCGTTCGCATCGATCTGAATGTCATACGTGCCGACGGGTAGTCTCGGCAGAGAGTAGGTCCCCTTGGAATCAGTGGTAGTCGTCAGCTTGAAGGCCGTAGCAGTTTGTGTAGCGGTGACGATAGCACGCGCGACGACCGCTCCACCGGCGTCAGTAACCGTCCCGGATATGCTGCCGGCCGTTTCGGCGCGAGCTGGGCGGACGGCACACAGCCCAATTGCCAGCACCGAGATGATGGAACAGGCGCTGCCTCTTCGGCACAGCGACCAAAGGATGCTCATCTTCCGGATTCTCCTGGCGTAAGGCTTAACTATAGCCTGGCAGCTCCCTCTGCCAACCACACGCCGCACAGCGAAAGAAGTCGTCGCGCTATTTCTGAGCCTGAGCCGATTGCGATGCGTTCCCAAGTTCAAGCTGTGCCGGCTTGACCGTCCAACTGGCGCCCATCTCGCCCGTCGTCCGCGTCTTCGGCATCAACGAGGCTTGAACGGGGAACATGTAAGTCATCTTCACGCGAAGCTTTGTGTCCGGCGATGGCGCCACCAACGCGGAGGCCATAAGCCGCAGAAACTGAGCCGCGCTCATCTTGATTTCGGCCTGACCATCTGAATTGCCATTCGCAGGCGCCGAGATGGAAACCGCCACAACGGCAGGAATGGAATTCTTTGGCACAGGACCTGCGCTCGTATCGTGCAAACGAGCCGCGATTCCAGCGGCCGTGTGAGCAACGGCTGCTGCGGTCACTTCGCCTACATTCGGCCCGTGGCCTGTCGGAGTATAAAGAGGCCCGTAAACAGGCACCACGGAGACAGACTGCGGGAGCTTCCCGGTCCGGTCGAGTTCGGTCAACGCGTCCGTCATCACCTGAAAAGTGTCGGCGAGAGAAAGGTAGTGGCCGTCTACCGTGAGAAAGGACGGTGGAAAGGTGTCGTTTCCCCATGCGGCGAGCAGGTCGGTTAACGCGGTGCGCAAGCCCTGCATCGAGACGCTGTACCCCGCGCTCAGGGCTGCCACCTTCCGGAGATCGGTGCTCGAAACAAATCGGCTCCCTGGATTTGCGGTGAAGAACTCGCCGGCCAACCATTCGAGGGCCGCTGCTTCCTTGGCGTAAGCGGCATCGACATCCGCGGGGGCCAGTCTCGCTTCTGCGGGCAACTTCGGACTATTGGGGTGGCCATAAGCGTACTTCAGAGCGTATTCGTCTTCTTTGGTGAACGCGTGCTGGAGGTAATACCGTTCATCCGCCAACTCGACACGAACCACCTGAATCCGCGACCGATTGAGATCGCCCAGATCCTCTTTGACTTCCTTCGCTGTTAGTCCCTCATAATCGTGGTCTGCTTCCTCCGCCGCTTCCGAAGTGTTGCTGACCTCTGAGAGGCGCAGGACGTTATCCTGCCAGTACACCTCCGGAGACCTCTGCGGCGTTGGAGCGATAAGCCTCAGGAATCCTTCCTCGGCACCTCCGAAGCCGGGGAGTTCAGCGCGATTGTCTTCCGGAAGCCCCGGCATAATTGCGTGGTTGTTGTAGTTCCGGATCTGGCGCACAGATTCCGAGTCGCCCCCGATCTCCGGAATGAAAGTGGGGACTGGGTGCTTCACCCTGGCGTCCGCAGGCGTATAGGCCCGGGAGCTCTCGTTCGTCGCGGTAGCGCCACCCGCCGGACGGGGGGAGTTGTCCAACATAGGCTCTACGCCGGAGATGTACACGGCGTCGCCGAACACTTCCTGCATTCTCTTCAGACCACCGTCCTTGCCAGCCTGTGGCACTCCGGTTAGCGGGTCACGAGCCTCTGTCAGGATTCTCTCTTCGGTCTGCGCCCGAACCATCCACCGGTCATCGATGCTCTTCGCGTTAGAGAAATCAAGCGTGGGGCGGTTCTTGTAGGTTGGCTCGTCCGCACCGTCATAGCCCACCTCGATCACTCCACGGCGAATGTAGTCCTTCACGAAATCAACGATGTGAGTTTCGCTGTTGCGTTGCGCCAAGGCATCGCTGACGGCTCCCGAAAACATCACTGTCGCGCAAACGTGCGCTTCGGGGTGGTCCTTGCGATATTTCTCGAGCATCGGCAGGAGGTGCCTCAAGCGGTCCTCGGTGACGTCGAGGTTGACGTGATCGGTCATCTCAGCTTGTAGATAAACGAGGACCGGTTCCCGGGGCGATTCAGACCTTGCCAGAAGCCCGCTCGAAATCGCTCCTACCAGGAGCACCATCTGGCACAAGAGCGAAGCACGCTTTCCCAACTTACCCTCCCGGTAGCCCTGGTTATCCGCAACGAAAGTCAGAGTTGATTTGGACATCGTCTTCCGAGACCTCAAGAAAAAGGCCCTCGGATCGGGATACTTGCCGACCCGAGGGCCCTAAATTCATCGTATCCCCGTCAAACGGTCAACGATTGGGTATCGTCACTGGCTCCTGGTTCGACTGACAAACCTCAGTCGTACCATTGAGCGGCTGGACGACGTAATAATACGTGGACCCGTTCGTCAGACCTGTCCTGTCGGAAAATACCGGCGTCGTTGTGCTTCCGATCAGAGTGTACGGCCCGCCATTAACATGCAACGATCTGGTTTCCATGGCTCTGGGGTTCAATTTCGCCGATCCCGGTGCGGGCAACGAAGAGATCGTCACTCTCGACGTCTCTCTAACCTCGTGTATGTCAAGCAAATCGAGCCTGCGTCTGTGCACCACGGACCCTGTCGCCTGATCGAACGTATACATCTGGTTCGAAGGGTCGACGGGGGGCGTCACGTATTCGTAGCGCATGCCGAGATTCAGCGTCAGGTTGGGCGAGACGCGCCAGTCGTCCTGCGCGTACGCTGCGTATTCCTGCGAGCGCATCACGATCGAAACTACGCCCGTGGACTGAAGGCCGAAGCTCGGATAGCCGAGCAGCAGGTCAGCAAGGCCGGCGCCGCAGGTAACCCCGGTTCCGGAGCACTCGCTGGCCGGGCCTTGTCCGGAGATACCTCCGAAGAAGAAGAGCTGGCCGCGATTGTAGTAGTCGAGTGTTCCGTTCAGCTGCAGCTCGCGGAATTCGCCGCCCACCTTAAGCGTGTGAGAACCTCTCTCGATCGCCAGCTCATCCCCGAGCTGGTACGTATTGGTATGCCGGTAGTCCGGCAGCGTGGTGTTGTCGCCGGCTCCGGAGATTCCGGAAACGTTGATCGCGGGAAAGCCGTATCCCGATGGCGGGACGTTGAGCCAAATGACATTCCAAAGTTGCCCCACGTTCGTATTGAAGTTCTGCGGGAGCACGTCGCGCGAGAACCTGCCGTACGACAAACTCGCCGTATTTACGATGCGCGAGGAGAAAATGCGCCTGTACTGGACCATCACGTTCTGTATGTCATCCTTCACGTAGTCGCCGAAGCCCGGCGCGAGATTCGCCGAGGCGTTGCCATTCGAGCTTCCGCCCCACGGCTCGAACAGATCGATGTGCGAAAAATTGTAGCGGCCCGTCAGGTTATCCGAGGCGCTGAGCCGGTGGTCCACCCGGTACGTACCGAACGAGTCGTTCTCACTCTGCACTGGACTGCCCGTAAAGTTCGGAGCGTTCGGGGCGGCTCCCGTTATGTTCGGCGCCGGGTACATTCTCAGGATGCTTTTCGCTACGGAGGAAATATCGCCGGAGGGGATTCGGTTGTCCTGGAAGGGCTGGCCGGTCAGCGGGTCGTAAATCTGCACAGCGGATTGGCCCGCCTGTGTGGGGGGCTTGCACAACCCATTCACATCGAATCCGGATTGGCACAGCGCGGAGAGATCGCCGCCGTCTTCCGTCTGCGTTGGGACCGTCGAGAGCTGGCTGAATCCCTCGCGGTCGCGGAACCAGTCGGTGCTCGCGAAGAAGAATGTCTTGTCGTGGACGACGGGGCCACCAACACTGAACCCGAATTGATTCCGGACCAGCCTTGGCGTCTCGGCAGGATCGAAATAGTTCCGCGCATCCAGAAGGCGGTTCCGCAGGTAGTCGTATGTTGAGCCGTGGAAGTCGTCGGTTCCCTGCCTCGTGATGACGTTCACCTGTCCAGCGGAGTTTCGGCCATATTCGGCGTCGTAACTGTTCGTTGCAACTTTGAATTCCTGGATGCTGTCCATCGGCGGCTCAACGCCGTATCGGTTCACGTAAGGGTCGTTGTTGTCCACACCGTCGAGCAGGAAATTGTTGGTTTCTTCGCGACCGCCGTCGGCGTTCATCGAAAACGCCCCATAACTCGACAGCTCAGATCCCTGGACCGGTGGCGCAACACCCGGCGCGAGCAGAGCCAGTTGCAGAAAGTCCCTTTTGTTCAGCGGGACGGACTCAATCTGCTGCTGCTCGATCACAGCTCCGGCTTCCGACGTTGCCGTTTGTACCTCTGACGTCAACGCGGTGACTTGGATGGTCTTCTTTTGTCCCGCAATCGGGAGATGGAAGTCCGTGCGTGTTTGCGTGTTCACCAGAACCCGGACGTCGGACTGCGTGATTTCTCCAAAGCCGGGCGACGATGCCGTCACCGAATACACCCCGGGCGACACCTCCGCGATGCCGTACGAGCCCGACGAATCCGTCACCGCCTTGCGCACAATCGCGTGGTTCACATCTGCAATCGTGACGTTGGCGTTCGCGATCAAGGCCCCACTGGGGTCATACACGTATCCAAGAATCGAGCCGCTGGAGACCTGCGCGTGAACAGGGAGGGGCCGTGCAGCAAAGAAGAGCAGCGCCACGAGGAAAATGCTCCAGCCACCAACCGGCAGAAACGAAAAAGTACCGAAAAACGATGCAACCGGCGAAACTTCCCGTCTGCACAAGAAAAATCTCGCGGCACTACGTGCCTTAGCCAAGATCACCCTCCCCCTTAGTCCAAGTCCCGTGTGCTCGAGATTCCAGAAACACCACGCACCGACAGAGAATCTCGCACGGCCTTGCACACCCCTGCTTGGTTGATTCCTGTTCGAGGCCAGAGGCGCAATCCAGATGCCAGGGGCGGAAGGTACTAAATGACTGAAACTTTGGGCCTTAGCCGCTGAACGCTGCCGCGAAGGGCGAAACTCATTCTCAAATCATGCAAAGGCGTTCCGTTTCTTTCATCTCGTGGCCAATGCGCCGACCTAGGGAGTCAGGCCCGGCTTTGGAGCGCCAAGCAAACCCGACGGCCCTGGCGCGCAAGCCATGCGAAGACCCAGATCGCAGGCTTGCTTGAGTCTTTGTGACGCGAGTTCATCGTTGCGGGTGCCTCCCACGCCTTGCCCGTACAACCTTGCAACCTGGAAGCAGCTGGCGGCATTGCCCCCGTGGCAGCCCTTCTCAAGGTATTCGATCGCCTTTGCCGGATTCGGCGTCGTTCCCTGGCCGAACAGATAGCTCTGGCCGAGCCGCCCACAGCCGCGCCACCACCCTGTGTCGCAAGACTTCTGGAAAAGGTTAAACGCGCGGGTTCCGTCCTGCGGGACGCCGAGGCCGCTGCTATACAAGGTGCCGAGGAGGAAGCAGCTGACTCCGCGACCGTCATCGCAGGCCTCCTGAAATACTTCCCCTCCATCGCTGCGCGCAAACTCGACGAGGGTGGGACAGGCCGAAGGAACACCGAGATCGCAGGCGCGCCCTAGCGCTTCGCCGGCCACCGTCGCATTACGCGGAACAATTTGTCCCTCATTGGTAACTTGGGCAAGAGTGACGCACGCGTCGCCCGAACCATCCTGGCACATATCGTTCAGAATATTCGTCCACGTTTTGCAGGCGTTCCATTTGTTCTGCTGGCAGGCCTGGTGCCAGAACTCGGGATTGCCGCCCGGGAAATCCTTCCCTTTCGCAAGGAAGCCGGTCGTCGTCATCGCTACGAACAACGCAGTCCATATTCCCATGTAACTGAAATTGGCCGTTCGCGCACTCAGGGTCCAGTTGACGCCCCAAGAGCGGAAACGCTCGACAACTAGGCCGCTGAACCGATCGAGCCACTGCACACACAGGTTCAGGATCGGGACGCACAGCAGCTTGTCGTAGAACTCGGGCGCACCAAACCAGCTAAGCGCGCTGTAGGCCGCGAATACGCCCACGCCGTAAAGGGCGCCAAAGATGATTTTGCCCAAGTGTCTCCGAGGCGACGTGGCAGGATCGGTGACCAACAAATGCAGGCCCAGAAACACGGCGACGGGAATGTTGGAGTCGACAAAATGGTACACGCCAGTGGCATGCGTATATCCGAGATTCAGCAGGCAGAGCGCTGCGGCAGCGGCGAGCGTGACGAGCGTGACCCCGAAGAACCCTTGCACGACCAATCCCAGCAAGAAGAGTTCAAGGTAGATGTGCGGCGGACGATGGAAGGTGTTCGCGATCTCAACGCCCCACGTCAGGCTGGTATTCTTCGTCGCAAGCAGAACGATTGAGAACACGAACAGCGAGAGCGCGGATGGGTTGAAGATGTGCGTCATCCGGCCTTCGCGCTTCCACCTAATGAACTCTTTGCCGAGGATGCCGACCGCGATCAGAACGAATTGCAGGTAGAACCAGTCGTCTCGAAACCACAAGAACAGATTGGTGCTCAGGACGATGGGGAATGGGCCGAACCCGAGGATCCATTTGTCACGGCGCGACCAACAGACCAACATGTCCAGCGCGTAGGCAAACACAATCTGTCCGATGATCAGCGGAATGTCGTGGTAAACCTCACGCCAATACCAGCCCCAGTACGCGTAGACACAAGAATGCATGACTAGCTGGATATAGTGGACGCTTCTGGGAACGATATCGTAGGTCAGCGTGCGTTCTGTATGAAGCACCCGGCTCCGTAGCAAGAACCAGAAGATCAGCAGGAAGCCCGCGGTCGCCCGAAAAGACATCGTGAGGATTGCATTCTCGTTCATGCGCGGCAGAAACGAGAGGCCGGCGAGGACCAGAATGAAAATGAACCCAAGCTGGAACGGCGAGAGACGATGCGGGCGCGGATCCGCACCCTGGGGCGCGGGCTTGCCGGCGTCGCGCTGCTGAGCCGTTTTCTTCGCGTTGGCCGAAGCGTCTGCGGCTCGTGAGTCAGAATTCTTTGCCATTATCGTTTCTGAAACGGATTGGCGCCGAACCGATGGGTTGGCATTCTACGCGGATGGGCAGCACGACGCTACCGTCGAGTGGGCGGTCGCCGCCTTGAATCTCGGACGAGCAAGCCGGAGACCACAAAGCGTGCTGATGCTAAAGAGGTTAGGCGTCGCCCGGCGCGCGCTGTCCCCTACATTTGCATAGGAATGGCTCGTGGGTTCCCGTTCCGCTCTCTTCTAGTGGTCTCCGCCGGGGGCGGCTCGATGCCGGCAGCCGGATGGGAGAGGCCGTACGGTTGGCTCCGCTCGCATCAGATCCAGCAGGGTGAAATCGATCTCAGCGCGCCTCTGTACTTTCGCGAGACGCTGTATTCCTTGCTTCCACCCTTCACGCGAAGCAGCATCTCTCCCGAACCCGAGATCTGAACTTCCTCGGCGAGGGCGCCGTTGACGACCGTGGAACGATGAATTCGGACGAATCCGTAGCGTTCAAGCCTCCTGGCAACCGTTGAAACCGACTCGCGCAGCAAATGCGAGCTGGAACGGGTTTGCAGCAACACGTAGTTGCCCTGTGCTTCGATCGCGATCACGTCCGCCGGGTCGATGAAAACGATTTTCCCTTCTGTCCTGAAGGCAATCTTCAACGGCGTTGCAATTCGTCCGGGTGGTCCCGACAGCATCTCGCCTATGTAGAATTCGAGCTTGTCGTGCGGGGCACCGACGATTCTGGCGAGAGCCTTTTGCGCCTGTTCAGTGGAGAGGAGTTGCCGAAGCTGTCCAGCTTGGAGCTGGGAGGCTGCTTCGCCATCGACGAAGACTGCGACGACGGGCGTCGATTTCTCCGTATGGGCGTCGGAGCCGCGTTTTCCGTCCGAGGGAATTCGGACCCCGATTCGGAAAAGCAGGACGGCGCGCAAATCACCTTGCTGCGAATGATCTGGGGCCGCGTCGGCAAAGGATATCGCGGTTGTCTCTACGCTCTCAAATTCCAACTCTTCACCGTGGGCCCCGTCACCCATTTTACTCGATACTGCACTAGCGAAGCGATGTCTGTCGCTCACGTTTGGATGGTGTTCGACAAGATCGGGTGAGAGACTTCTCTTCGCTCGCATTAGAGGCTGGCCTGCCTTACGTGCCGTGGTGATGCACCAAGGATTCGCCGCATGTGCATGGCAAGATGGCTCTGGTGGCAGAACCCCGTTTCGACCGCGATCTGCGCGATCGGGAGCGTTCCTTCCCGAAGCAAGGTCGCGGCACGCTCGACTCGCCGCCTGATGACGTATTGGTGCGCGGGTACTCCTACAGACCGATTAAAAACGACCTTGAAGTGCGACACGCTGAGTCCCGCGACATCCGCCAACTGGCGTAACGCGATGTCTTGACCAAGGTGCTCCTCGATGAAGCCCAGGACCCTTCTGAGCTTTCGGTCAGACATTTTGCCGTTGTGCCTGTCGGCCTGCAGCGAAAGCGAGCTGTGGCCTCCCACAATTCGCGCGGCAAGTGCTGTCGCGAGGCTGTCCATGTAAAGCCGGCCGCACGGATAGCCACTCTCCATCTCCGCCTTGATGGCCCAGGAGATGTGTTCGATTTGGGTGTCGCGCGCCTGGAATCTGCTTCTGATCTCCAGGGCCTGCGGATCTCCACCGGAATCCATAACCACGGCGTGCAGCAGATCCTGCTTGACGCTGATCACGAGGTCGATGTCGACGCCCTTCAGCTCCCACGTTGCCGGGGTGTGGGGCGGGATGATGTCGACGTCGCCGTAGATCACCGTGCCGCGGTGCTGCTCCTTCCCGTGGCGACAAAGGGCGTAGACGGGCGGTCCCGCATGAATGCATATTCCGATTCGGTCGGACCCACGGAATTCCACAAAACCGGGGGGATCAGACAGCAGACTTACGCGGAGGGCATCGGTCGCGCCAAGTTCGATTCGCCGCGCGGCATGTGGCGCCAGAGCAGGCAGGCTCATGGTCTCCTCCAGAACTCCATTCGGTCGGAGTTCTTATCCATCAGACCAGACAAGCACTTGGCTCGCAGTTCGCGAGTCAGAGATGCCGCCGCGCCCCGGCGTCGACCATTTCTGAAACGAACAAACCTCTGTTTATCTGAATGCCAGCGCCCGCAAATGGTTGCTCCGGCGTGGGATCGGCCTACACCATCCCGGTTGTGGGCGGCCGGGCCTGAGGTTCGGCAGAGGCCTCGGTTTCGCGAATTGTGGCGATTAGAAGGCTCGTCGATCCTTTGTTTTCTATAACTTACGAGGTGTTCTAATCTACGAATTTGGCGATTAGGCGCGAGCAGGGGGCGGGAACTGAATCGCGGGGCGACGGCGTGTACCTTCCGTCTCGGACCACGTCTCCTCTCGTCGATGCCAATATTCATTACCATAAAAATGATTCACGCTAGCACGAAACCGGGCCCAAGGGTAGTTACCAAACAACGCTGGTAGTCGTATAACCGCAGTTTCCAAGCGATGGAGCCGACAACGGGTTGGCAACGGGCCGACAAACAAGTCGGGCCGTCCCGAGGGCGAGTCGGGACGGCCCGCAAGACAGCTACGACCGGTTTAGAAGTTCAACCGCAAGCCGAGCTGCATCTGCCGTGGGTTGTTGCCTTGCGCGCTCAAAACACCCCAGCTCGATACGTTCGTCAGGTCAAGGAGCGGATCGAAGAACTGGTTGTGGTTGAACACGTTGGTGAAGATGGACTGCAACTGAAGGCCGAACCGCTCCGAGACGCGGATATTCTTCGTGACACTGAAGTCCACGTTCCAGTACGGAAGGCCGCGGATCGGACCTTCGCCGCCCGCTCGCTGGTCGATTCCCAGGATCGGTGGCCGAACCGTGTTGTAAACCGCCTCGGGATTGGCGAAGAGGTTCACTTCCGATGCGCGGGTCGAGCCGGCAGTAGCCGTTCCGACTCCATTGCTTCCGGGCACGCCGAGATGAGCGGAGACGCTGGGAGCACCATTCGTAAATATGCACTGTTCGCTGTCGAAGAAGTCCGCTCCGTCGCCTGCGCCGAAGCCCTGCGAGCCGGTGCCGCCCGTAAAGCCGCCACCGCCGGGGAGATTGCAGAGTACCGGTGCTCCACTCCCAATCGCCAAGACAGGAGCAAAGCTCCAGCCGCCGAGCAAATGGCCGATGACGCCCTGCTGCCCCTTGTAGAACGGGGGATTGTAGACGGTCAGCAAGTTGTAGACGAATTTCCGATCAAAGTTCTGAAGGCCGTACATCTCCTTGAGGTTGAACGGATCGTCAGCGGTGTTCTCACTAGTGGCCTGGACGAAAGCTCCCGTGCCGAGAGCCTTGCTGAAGGTGAAGTTTTGCTGCGTCGTGAGGCCGTGCCAATCGTTTGTCTTGAAAGAGACGAAGCCGGCGTTGTAGTTGCCGTAACCGATGCTGGAGTTGACGCCGACACCGCTGGTGAGCTGCCCACTGCAACCGATCTCCGAACCCGTGGGGCAATTCAGCGGAGTGTTCATCATGCTGCGTGGGAAATTGAAACCACCGTTGTCCAAGTCGCTCCAGAGACTCCAGACCGACTGGGAAGTGAAGTTGCCGGCTTCGTTGAAAGTGGCAGCCGCCGTGCAGTTTGCAAAGGCAACGCCAGCATAGGACCCAGTGCAATAGCTCGACTGCAGCGCACCTTCAAAGAACGGCTGTGACGGCAGCGAATTGAAGTAGTTCGTGTACGCCGGATTCGGCGCCGGCGTGCACGGAGCAACGCAAGCGATCGTTGGCGACGGAATGGACGCCCCGCACGCAGCCGCGGAGGTAGCGCATCCCATCGCGGTCTCAACAGCCGCGTACGCTTTCGCAAAGCTCTGGCCGTTGAGCGTCATCATGTACGGAACGGCGTTGATGTTGATCGGTTGATACTCGTGAGTGATGCGGCGCCCGATGTAGCCTACTTCCAGCATCATGTTCGGGCCGAACTGCCGCTGAATCGTAAGGTCGAAGGCGTCGCTGACGTTGGGCCGGAAATTGGGATCAAGCGACTCGGCCGCGCCCGCAGCCACAGCGTTAATGCCTGGGAAGTCCGGTTGAGGCAGGGTCGGACTCGCTGCGGCAAGGGGAGCCGTGGGACCGTCGACGCCAATTCTGAAAGCAGTGGCAGCTGTTGGATTCGTGGGACCGCATGCGCCCGATGCAAATGCCTGGCGGCACTGAACAGCCTGAATCAAACCGGTTCCGAGGAGCGGAACGAGGACGAGATCCACGCCGTTGAGACGACCGTAAATCCGGTTGTAACCGCCGCGTATGACGGAGCTATTCTCACCAAAGACCTTGCTCAGTAAGCTGCCTGAATCGAACCGCGGGTTCCAGGCAGCCGAGATGCGCGGGCTGAACGAGCCGTAGAAGGGATTATAGGGATACTTCAATCCGCTACCCGTATTGCCGACCAGTGCGAAACCAACCTGCGGGTTGAAAACCTGCCCTTGAAGAGCGGAGGTTTCGCGCTGATGGAGGTAGGCCTGAAGGTCAAGCGGCTGGTTGCTGGAGTCCACGAGCTCGACCTGCCTGCCCTGGGCTTCGACCGGAGGCATTTCGAGGGTCCAGCCCAAACCGTACGTCAAGGTCAGTGACGGCCTGAGGTGCCAACTGTCGCCGAAATAGACGTTGTAATAGGGGATCGTGCTCTGGTCGTAGGCAGGCGTCAGAGGCGGGTTCAACGTCAGGTTCGCGCCAGACCGCGTGTAGGCAATCTGCGAGTCTGTAACGATGCCGAGTACCGCCGCCAAGTCGCGGTTGGTGGTTGAGTTCGCGGTCCCGCCGTTGAAACCGGCGGCATAGATGCTGGACATGTTAACAAGGCCTGCGCCCGCGGAATCGCCCAACTGATAGGTCAGACTGTAGTTGATGCCCCCCCCGTTGTCCGTCCGCTGGTGGTAGTTCCAGTTGCGCTGATACTGACCACCGAACTGGAACAAGTGATTGCCGTGTAGAACGGTGACGTCGTCACGGAGGAAGTTATCCTGCCCATCCCAGAATCGCGTACGCGTGTTCTGTGTGTTTACGTTGTACGGGGCGAGCACCGTCGTTGAGACTTCGCCGAACGGCTCAAGAGCACCAGTTGTTCCGGACAGCTGTGGCGGGTCGCCGGCAACTTCCCACGCCCAGAAGTTGCGCAGATAGCTGTAGTGCAAGTCGTTGGTAACATTCGGGCTAATGTTGGTGGTCAGCGCAGCCACGTAATACCAAGGTTGCTGGGGGCGGTTGGACAATGATGAGGGAACGCCCAGTGTATCGCCGGAGAAGAATCCGCCGATATCGACTTGGCTTGTAGTGGCGAGAAGGAGCCTGTAGTCACGATAGCTCGACATGAAGTGCCACTTCGAACCGAAGTCGTGATCGAGGCGAGCCACTCCGAAGTCACTCCGTTGCGGCACCGACATGTTGGCCTTGAAGCCCTGCGCGTTTACGCCGTCGCAGCGAGTGCCAAGGAGCGCACCGCAGCTTGGGTCATTCGGCATTGGCTCATACGTATTCCACATCTGCTGCACAAGCGGGTTGATGCCGATGCCGCGTGGATCGTAGTTGGCAACGGTGTAGTTGACAGGGTTGCCGGCGGCGTTATCGTAGGTAAGGATGCCGTTGCGCATATTGGCGCTGGGAACGGCCTGCTCGAAGGTCACTGAGTTGGGATAGCGGAAGCCCTCGTAGTTTGCGAAGAAGTACGTCTTACCTCCAAGAACCTCCTTCGGAACGATCGGCCCTCCACCCGCGACGCCGAAACGGCTGTAGTGATAGCTCGGTACAGGCGTGCCGGAGAGATTGTTGTCCCACGTGTTTCCGGAGAAATTGTTGTCGAGGTAATAGTCGTAGGCTGTGCCGTGCCACTGATTAGTGCCGCGCTTGGTGACGACTTCGACCTGAGCACCGGCGGAGTTATTGAAGTCCGCGGTTTGGTTCGCCGTGTTGACCTTGAACTCCTCGACGCTATCGATCGGCGTCGGCATGACGCCCGTCGGCGGCGCGCCGACCTGATTCATTACGATGCCGCCCGTGAGATCGTTGGCGAAGCTGGGCGTGTACACTTGCATGCTGCCGTCCATGTCGTTCGTGTTGTTGCCGCCGTCGAGCATGAACGTGCTTTGATCAACTACCGCGCCTGCCACGCTGCCGTCGGGGCTGACACCCGGCTGCAGAACGGCGAAGCTGCTGACGTCACGACCGATGGCGGGCAGCGACTCCAAAGCCAGGCCCGAAACCGTGTTTCCGACCGTGGAGTTCATGGTCTGCAATTCCGCGCCAGCCGTCTCAGTGACCGTGACCGTCGTAGAAACCGAACCAAGCTTCATTTGGACGTTCTCGGTGAGCTGAGTGCCAACTTGCGCCGTCACGTCCGTTATATCGGATTCCGAGAAGCCTACCTTTTTGAACTTGACGATGTACGAGCCGGGAACCACGTTTTGGAAGATGTAGTGGCCGACGTCGTTGGTCACGGTTGAACGCTCGTCGCCGGTTGCCTTGTCCACCAGCGTCACGCTGGCGCCCACGACCACGGCACCGGTGTTGTCGGTCACGGTGCCTGCAACCGTGCCGGTCGAGACTGCCTGCCCCCAAGCGGGCGCGGCGCAGAGCGCGAGGAAGAGTACCGCCACCACTCCAAGCAGAAAAGAGCGATCAGCTCTGGCACATTTCTTGTTCATTCGAAACCCTTTCGTTGAGGCCGGATAGCCGGCAAGGTGACTACTCTCTGTGGTAAAAGAAGAAAACACACCGCCCTCCTTGAGCTTCGTGTTGAATGAAACCCGCCGCAAGAATCCCCGAAATTACTCCCGAGTGCCCACAATCGACTGGCGTTGAGTGATGCACGCGACGCGCCAACCGTAGCGAAGGCTCAGCACTAACATTCTCAAGGAGTTACAGACGCACGCTCTCGGAACATATGAGTTCGTGAAGGGCACCTGACTCGCGCCGTCACTAAAGACCGACGATACGAAATCAGTCTGGAGCCGTTAGTCGCTCCATGGTGTTCGTTCACACCAAATGGGACGAACGGACAGAAAATTCCAGAATTTCGGAGATTCCTGATGCATTACACAGAACCTGTGCTAGAGACTACTGGAAACACTGTAGGGAGCAGGCACAACGGGCGGCGGGCGTTGTTCTCGATGTCGGGGCCAGAACCAGCACACCGAGGTAGATCAGGGCGAACAAGTGGTTCGGGCGGGCGGCCTTGACGCAAGCTGTACTACAATCGTGACCGCCGTGACTATTCCGTCCGCGCAGTCCAATCGTAGCCGGTTCCACGCAGCTCTGGCGAGCCAAGCGCTACTTGGGATCTACCTGCAGGTGGTGGAATGGATTCCGCTGGGACGATGGAACAACATCGCGAACGGGAATGGTCAAGCATCGCTGGACATCGTTCTCGCGGCCGTTCAAGCGGTCATTCTGGTCTTCTACTGGAAACGTTGGCGTTGGGCTATGCTCGCGGGGCTCGGGCTCTACGCGTTGTGGCTGTACCTGGAGATCAGCTCGTGGTGGGTTCCCTACTTCCGAGGCGCGTCACCGCAGATGATGCGTTTCTACGAGCACTGGTTCGCGAACACGTACAAGTTTCTGCCGCCGATTGACGGGCATCCGATACCGGACGCAGAGCACAGCGTGTTGCTTGCGTTGCTCTTGCTGGTTCTGACGTGGTCCTTGGCCGCCATCCGCAAGGCGTTTTCGAAACAGGCGGCCAGCTAACCCGACTGCCAAGCGAGAGTAGTGAGCGAGTTCTCCTTTAAGGAGAGCTGGGCCGCGAGATTCGCGAGGCGGAGTTCGATCGTCCGCGCAGGGCCGGGGTTCGTGACGACGAGAACGTGCCGACCGTCCGGATTCTCCGCAGCGACGTGCTGGAGATCGGCGGCCGAGCTCTGCGAGTCAAAGCGGCGGGCGCCGCGGCGAATGACACGCGAGTAGTGAGCCAAGGCCCAGAACTGGCCGCTGCGCGTGATCTCCTTGGTCTGCGAATTGATGGTCACAACGCCACCGCAAGAAAACGGCCCGATATTCGGGCGACCGCGCTCGTCGAGAGCCAGGTTCCAAGCCGTCATCGAGCGGCACCAGTTGCGCAGCACTTCGGTGAAGGTCGTGCCCCACTTGCACCAATCAGTCAGATAGTCCGGGGCCGTATAGTCGGGCCCACCCTCGGTCCAAAACATATCGACTTCGGGATAGGCATCGTGGACCTTGCTCATCATGTCCGGCGTACCGGCGTAACCGTGCCAGGCGACGGCGTCGCAATATTTGCGAAGCTTCGAGTCCGAGAGCTCGTCAACGGCGCGCCCCCATAGGTTGTAGTTATGGTCCAGAATCCAGATCTTGGTTGGAACGGCGCTGCTTTCCAGGAGCGGGCCAAGGTGGTTGGTGACAAATGCGATCTCGTATTCCTGGGGCCAGATGCACGCTGGCATGCGGCCATCCTGATCGGTGTCAACTTCGTTCTGCGGAGTCACTGCTTGAATGGGCACGCCTTCGGCTGCGTACGCTTGCAGGAATTTGAGCAGATAGCGCGCGTAAACCGCCAGGTAATGGTTGCGCATCGAGCCACCCAGCATCGTGCCGTTGAACTTCATCCAGCCGGGCGGGCTCCAGGGAGAGGAGAAAAGGAACAGGTCGGGATTCGCCTGCCGCGCCTCGCGCAGCATGGGAAGAATGTACGCGCGGTCGTGGTCGATTGAGAAGCGCGCGAGGTCGGGATCGGGATCGCCGTCGTCGAAGCTGTAAAGCGAGGCGGAGTAGTCGCTCGAGCCGACGCAGGTGCGGCAGACGCTGAGTCCCATTTCAGAGGGATGGAACATCTCGTGAAGGAGCTTTTCGCGCGCAGGCGGAGCCAGCTGGTTGAACATGTAGCAGGCCGCGTCGGTGAACGCGCCGCCGAATCCCAAGATGTCCTGGAATTTCTTCGCGGGATCCAGCTTGATTTGACCAGGTGAGGCGGCATTCGCAGCGGGAGTCCATCTGGCGCGAGGGGCGGCAGCGAAACGATCGTCGCCGGACGTGATCCAAACGGAGATCTCGGCGCCAGGTCTTGGAGCGCCGGCTTCTGGGGTCGACGTTGCGGCCGTGCGCGAAGTCAATTCCATGGGAGCAGTCACCGCGGCCAGCCCCAAAGCTGAGATTCCGAGAAAATCGCGCCGCGAACTGTTGTTTGTCATTTGTCGTCGCCTTTGGTCTGCGGGTCGCGTTTCTTGCTTCGACCCCGAGTCGGCATGTTACGAGGGATGCGCGGGGGACACAAGGCACTCGGTTAAGGATGGCGGCGGGCCAAGAAGTGGCGCGCCCAAGAGGACGATTTTAGAACTTTTCTCGGTCAGTTCGTCGCGAGTTTGCCACAGATTAAGCCCTTTGATTCAACTTGGCCTGTTTATTGTGTCTGAGTCTACAACGGTTTTCGGGCACGAATCCGTAGATAATCGCTAATACTGCCACTGGTATGCTATCCCTCCATCGGCTGCTGGGCCGTTCCCCTGCGCTTGACCAAGGACGCGCTTTTCATGCCTTGCCTGGACTGGATTGGGCTTGGCCCTGACCGGTCCCGTAATTTCAAAATCACTTCAGCGGTAGCGGTGGGCCAAGAAGTTCCATCCCGTATTCACGATAGAGAGCCGCGTCCGCGACGTACACGCCCGGAGTCCGGGGGCGCTCGAAGTACTCCTGCATTCGGCCGGCAGGTGTGAATCCGACCAGCAGCCTTCCAATTGAGGACCCAACACAGGTGTACGCGTGCGGCAGACCGCGCGGTCCGAGCAAGCAGTCGCCCGGTTGGGCTTCATAGCGTTCGGAACCAATCTGAAACCAATACTCGCCTGAAATGACGTACCAGAATTCGTCTTGCTCGTGATGTAGATGAAGTGGCGGACCGCCGGGCTTTTTGCTGCGTTGCTCCATCAAGAACAGGGCTGCCTGCGTATCCTCGGCGGCGACTTTGAACGTAGTCACGTTGAACCCAATTGCGCGGTCTTTGCCGAACCGGTCCTGGTCCGCGGCAACTTTGAATCCCGTCTGGGCTGTCTTTGCGATTGCTCTACCGACAAAGGGCCTGGCGGACGTCGCAGCGATAAGAGCTGTTACGAACGAACGGCGGTCAATAGCGGTCACAGCGTCTCTTATAGCAGGAACTCGAATGTACTGCCAGGGTGGGAACGTTGAAGATGCTGAAAGATGGCGCGCGCCCGAGAGGATTTGAACCTCCAACCCCTAGCTCCGGAGGCTAGTGCTCTATCCAATTGAGCTACGGGCGCACTCCGCAGAACTTGCGTCATTGTATTACTTTTTCTTGCCGTTGACCATTTGCCGAGCCGACCTGACGAATGGACCAAGTGGCGGAGAGTCCGTTGCGCCGAGCCTATCTCTCGGCCGGGCCGCTTTATTTCTTTACTAGAAAATCGATTTTCTATAAGATTCGTGCAGTTCCGCCGCTGCGGGGGCGGCGGATGACATGTTCGCAGGTGAGGTTCTTCAGGAGGCCGGGTGAGACGATCTTCCTTTGCACGTGTTGGTGTGTTTGCACTCTTTCTCCTCTTTGTTCCAGCCGCATGGAGCGGTGACGGAATTCCGAAGGCAGCGTGGAAACGGCCCATCGGCCAACCTCTCGAAAATCCCGGCACGCGCAAACCAGCGCTCGAAGCGACTCACATCGATGATGGATATTGGCAGGGCGCGCCCGTCGGAGGTTTTGGCTCCGGCACATTTTCGCAGACTTACCGCGGCGACTTCGCTCGCTGGCACATGAAGGCAGGAGTTCACAAGTACCAGCCGATCTACTCGAACGGCTTCGCAATGTTCCAGCAGGCTGAGGGCGATGCCGAGGGCACGTCGCGCGCTCTCGTTGCAGGTCATCCGTCAAAGGACCAACTGAAGAGTTGGAGTTGGGATTATCCGGTGGGCGCCGGCGACTATTACGCGCTGTATCCGAAATCGTGGTTCGACTACAGGTGGGAGAAGTTTCCAGCGCACGTTTACGTCGAGCAGTTTTCTCCGGTCCTCCCGAATAACTACAGTGAGTCGAGCTATCCCGTTGCGGTGTACCGATGGCATGCGGACAACCCCACGAATCGAACCGTCACCGTGTCGATTCTGCTTTCGTGGACCAACATGGGAGGGTGGCTTCGGACGTTTTCACACGATTTCAAGGATGCCATTAACACCGAGAATCACAACCGTTTCGAAAGCAGTGATCTCAAAGCCGCAGGCTCCATGAAGGGGATCGTTTTCGACAGGAACCGCGTCCCGGGAACCAGAAAAGAATGGGACGGCCAGTTTGCGATCGCAACGATCGAATCGCCCGGCGTGGAAGTCACGTATCAGACGACGTATGAAGCAGACGGAGACGGATACTCCGTCTGGGAGCCGTTCGCGAAGGACGGGCGGCTCGCGAACAGCAACGAGCAGTGGACGAGCGCGGGCGAGCCACTCGCGGGCGCGATTGCCGTTCGATTCACGCTGAAGCCCGGGGAGAAACGTGTAATCCCGGTGGTAATCGCCTGGGATTTTCCGATTGTCGAATTCGGCGACGGGCGCCAGTGGTACCGCCACTACACGGATTTCTACGGGACGAGCGGACAAAACGCGTGGGCCATCGCACGGGACGGCTTGCTGCACGCGTCGGCCTGGAGCGACGCGATCGATTCGTGGCAGGCAAAGTACGTCAACGACGAGAGCAAGCCGCTGTGGTATCGAGGCGCTCTGTTCAATGAACTCTACACGGTGGCAGACACTGGATCCTTCTGGGGCCGCCCAACGAGCGCGGCCAAGAGCACTCCCGCGACTTTCGCGTTCATGGAGTGCTACGACTATCCGTTCTATGCAACGCTGGACGTCCGGTTCTACGGCTCGATGCCGCTTGCCATTTTCTGGCCGGACATCGACAAGCAAGTCTTGCGACAGTTCGCGGACACGATCCCGCAAGACATGCCGGAGAAAGGCATGTGGAGCTGGAAGTCCCAGGAAGTGAAACATCCGGCGTTGAAGGTTCGGAAGAAAAAGGGGGCGGTGCCCCACGATCTGGGGACGCCTGATTCCGATCCGTTTTATCTCGTCAACCAGTTTGGGTGGCAGGACACGAACGGCTGGAAGGACTTGAATCCGAAATTCGTCCTGATGGTATACCGCGACTTCGTCCTGACGGACCGGAAGGACACCGCCTTCTTGCGCTACACGTGGCCTGCCGTGAAGGAGTCGATCGCCTACCTCGAGCAATTCGACAACGGCTCGGGCGTGCCCGAGAACGGCGGCTACCCGGATCAGACCTATGACACGTGGGTGGTGAAGGGCGTGAGCGCTTATTCGGGCGGACTATGGCTTGCGGCGCTGCGCGCCGCAGAGGAGATGGCGCGCACGATGGGCGATCCGGCGACCGCCACGCGATATCACAACATGTTCTCCACGGCCCAGAAGTCGTACATTCAGGATCTCTGGAACGGCGAGTACTTTCGCTACGACACTCAGAGCGAATACCGCGACAGCATCCAGTCCGACCAGTTGGCAGGCCAGTGGTACGCGAACATGACGGGACTGGGAGATCTGGTTCCGCGCGAGATGATTGAGAAGACGCTGCACAAGATTTATGACTTCAACGTTATGAAGCTTCAGGACGGAGACATGGGCGCCCTGAACGGAATAGCGCCCGACGGTTCACTGATTCTGACCAACGAGCAGGTTCATGAGGTCTGGGCGGGCGTCACCTACAGCCTAGCGGCGCTGATGCTAAGCGAAGGAATGAAAGATGAGGGCTACCACACGGCCCACGGCGTCTATCGCGTCACGTACGAGACGAAGGGGTACTGGTTTCGGACTCCGGAAGCCTGGGACGAGACGGGAAGTTACCGGGCATCGATGTATATGCGGCCGGCCGCAATCTGGGCAATGGAAGCGCTGAGGCCACCGAAACAAGAGGCGTCACGAGCTGCCCGCACAAGCAACGCAGCGGCTTCTTCCAAGTAACTTCGCAGACAGGCTCCGCCAGGCGTCACGACCTCTGTGGCAAGGACACCGAAGCAGCCTGCGCTCCCGAGTAGACCGGCTCCGGGCGTTGCGCGGCCGCCGGACCGGTGGACTGGCGCACGACAAACTGCGGCTCGATCGCAATCTCGTGCACATACTCGCCACTACCTTCGATCTGGTCGAGAACCGCTCTCGCCGCGATTTCCCCCATTCTTTCGAGCGGCTGCCGCACCGTCGTAAGCGCAGGAGTTGCATAGGCCGCGGCCTGAATGTCATCGAACCCTACCACCGAAATGTCCTGCGGAACGCGCAAGCCGGCCTCCTGAAACACGCGGATGGCGGCGATTGCGGAGTTGTCGTTGTACGCAAAGAGGGCCGTGAACGGCCGCTTGCGGTTGAGCAATTCCTTTGCGAAAGGGTAGCCATTCTCCGGCGCGCGGGCAGCCAACCCGCTCGAGTCGTTGAGCGCGACCGTCAATTCCGGTCGAACGCGGATACCCAAGTCTTGTGCGACCTCGCCGATGGTCCGCCAGCGATCCTCGGTGTCCGAACTGATGTCGGGCCCCTTCATGAAAGCGATGTCCCGGTGACCGAGGTCGACGAGATGTCGAAGCGCAAATGAAACCGCGGTCCGATGATCGATGACGATATTGGTGACACCTTCGACCGAACGGTGGCCGGCGACCGCAGCGGCCGGCAGCCGCGGCGGCTCGTCGATCGAGGTATCGATCGTGATGAAGCCCTCCACTCCTCTTTCAAGGAGCAGCCGCGAATAGCTTTCGAGCAACCTCTGGTCATGGCGGTGAACCACAGTAAGAAAGAAAAAGTCTCTTTCGCGAAGGTAGCGCTCGAGACCGCTGATGACGATCGAACTGTAAGGGTCGCCGATCTCGGCTGCAATCACCCCGATCGTGTAGGTGCGCTTCACGCGCAGGGCGCGCGCCAGAAAATTCGGTTTGTAATTCAGTTCGCGGGCGGCGGCGAAGATGCGGTTCTTCGTATGCTCCGGAACCGACCGGCACGCCGGCGAGTTGTTCAGTACCGCGGAGACCGTGCCGGGGCTTAGCCCGAGATGCTTAGCAACCGCCTTCAACGTGACCGGGGAGTCATGGTGCGAGTGAGTGAAATTTTTCCGCGCCGTCATGGGTCGCCTATCGCCTAGTTACGTTGGGGAGATTTTACCTCTACTCCGCCTCCGCTGCTGAGAAAAATGCCAGGGCGTTGCATGACCCCTCCGGGCCCGCCGACATGACGCTACTTAGAGAACGGCGTCTTTTGCTGCACGCCCTCACCTTCGATAATCTTGTAGATGAAGTCCGCGGGAAGATTCTTGTAGGTCTCTTTCTTCCCGCTTGGCCACTGAACTTCGGCAGCGTCAATCACCGAGTGCACACCCATCCCAAAGTGAAGGCGAAGATCGTTCTGCGAAAACAGGCTTGCTCCGCCCCGCACTTCGTTGAACTGTTTGAGATCTCCCGCCGTGACCGTGACGCGAGCGCCGATGGCCGCTTTGTTGCTCGTGGTGCCGATCAAATGGAACAAGACAGAATGGTAGACCCTATGCGTCCGGTTCAGGAGCAGAATCGGTGGACCATCTGCATCTACGACCACGGCGTCAATTCTCCCGTCGTTATCCACGTCTCCGAACGCCACGCCTCTCCATGAACGCCGGAACTTGTCGAGGCCGGAGAGCACGGAAACATCTTCAAACGTTCGATCGTGATTGTTGCGGAACAACTTAATCGGCTGCCGGTAAGTCCCGTATCCGTGGATCAGGTCCGCCTGCGGATAGACGTGTCCGTTGGTGAGGAGGATGTCCGGCCAGCCGGCGTTATCCACGTCCAGAAATCCCCCACCCCAGCCTACGTACGGAGACGTCGCCGCAACCAACTGGGCCTGTCCGCTAATGTCCTCAAACCACTGCGGACCGCGGTTCCAGTAAAGCGTTGTGTGCTGAAACATGAAGTTGGCTACGAAGAGGTCGAGCAGGCCATCATGATCGATATCGGCGGCATCCACAGCCATCGAACCTTGCGGATTCCCGTTGACGTCGACGGCGGTTCCGGAGATCGCGCTCACATCTTCGAACGTGCCATCGTGTTTGTTGTGGTAGAGATTATTTGGCCCCGCATCGTTGGAAACGTAGAGATCGGGCCACCCATCATTGTCGTAGTCGAACCACAGCGGCTGCATTCCATAGGCGCCGGAGGCGTCGTACACACCCGCCTTCTTCGTGACGTCCTCGAACGTGCCGTCGCCCCGATTTCGAAAGAGGAAATTGGTATCGCCCGGCAGGCCTAGCGGCCCACAATGGACTTTAACGGTCAAAAGAGGACACCCGTTCTTCACCGCGTCGGGAATATGGTTCACATCGAATTGAAGATAGCGCGCGACGAAAAGGTCGACGTTACCGTCCCGATCGTAGTCACCCCAGGATGCACCCTGCTGGAAACCTGCCGCGCGAACGCCGGCCTTTTCCGTGACATCCTTGAACTTGCAATCACCGAGATTCTGGTACAGAACGCCCCCGCCATAACCGGTGACGTACAGGTCCTGCCACCCATCGTTGTTGAAATCTCCGACCGCCACACCCATCGCCCAGCCGCGGGTTGTGAGCCCGGCCGATCGCGTGATATCCGTGAAGTGCAACTCGCCATTCTTGCCATCCTGATGGTAGAGCGTGACCATCAGGTCGCCGCCTTTGCGATAGCGGTCGATCGTTGAGCCGTTCGCAATCACGATGTCCAGTTTCCCGTCGTTATCGCAATCGATGAAGCCGACTCCACCGCTCATCGCTTCTACAATGTAAAGCTTCTCCGGAGAGGAGATGTGCGACACCGTCAGGCCGGCCTGCTTCGCCATGTTCTCGAACCTTGGAACCGGCGGCCTCGGCTGTGTGGCCTGAAAGAGGCAGGCGGCACACAACATCGCACTGGCGATCAGCCGACGCACTTAGTCGTCACCTTGGTTCTTCTCTGGAGGAGCCAGCTTGACCGTGTTCGTGATTCCCTTGCCTTCGACGATGGTGTAGATAGCGTCGGCGCGAACATTCTTGAGCTTCTCTTTGACTCCGCTGGGCCAGTCGACTTCGACCTTGCTTATCACGGCGTTGGAGCCGAGGCCGAAATGGAGGCGCTGGTCGCTCGACGACAGGTAGCTCCCGCCGCCCCGAACCTCGTCGATTTGGACCATCGTCGGCGTGGAGACGGTGACGCGTGCGCCAATCGCGGCGCGGTTGCTCTTGGTCCCGATCAGCCGAAAAAGGACACGGTGATTGGCATTTTTCGTTTGATTGAGAAAAAGCGATGGAGGTCCGCCCACATTGTAGACGACGACGTCGATGTTGCCGTCGTTGTCGACGTCGCCAAAGGCGACGCCTCGCCGGGATTGCAACGGCCCGTCGTTGAGGCCCGCAGCATCCGCAATTTCGCCGAACGTGCGATCTCCTTTGTTGCGGAAGAGCTGAAGCGGCTCGCGGTACTTCAGTTCACCGGGAAGAGTCTCAACGGCTTGCGCAACGTTGCCGTTCGCGATGAAAATGTCGGGCCAGCCGTCGTTGTCGAAATCGGCAAAACCGGTTCCCCATCGCACGGGCGAATAGCTCATGCGGCCGATCCCCGAAGCCCAGGTCACGTCGGAAAACCCCTTCGCCCCATCGTTGCGCAACAGGCTCACAGGCTGCAAGCCATAGCGCGTGATGAAAAGGCCCAGGCGACCGTCGCGGTCGAAATCGGCAAAGTCTCCTGACATATTGCCCATGGACCGGCCCTCGGAACTCAGCGCAACGCCCGATAGCAGGCCCACGTCTTCGAATGTCCCATCCCGCTTATTGCGGTACAGAAAATTTGGCCCGACGTCGTTAGCGACAAAGAGATCGGGCCAGCCGTCGTCGTCGTAGTCGCCCCACACAACGCCCATGCCGCGCTCCTTGCCCGGATTGCTAACGCCTGCCTTCTGCGACACATCCTCGAACGTTCCGTCGCCACGGTTGCGAAACAAGAAGTCGCTTTCGCCTTCGGCCTGCGGCACTTCGACGTGAAGACCCTTATAATCGAACGATGCATCGCCGGGCTGCGGAAGATGGTGGAGGTCGGAATGCACGTAGCGGGAGACAAAAAGGTCGAGGTGCCCGTCACGATCGTAATCGGCCCACGCCGCGCCGACGCTGAAGCCGCCCGTCTGCACGCCGGCCTTTTCCGTCACGTCCTCGAACTTGCAGTTGCCGAGATTGTGGTACAGCACATTACGCCCGTAGCCGGTGACGTAAATGTCCGGCAGGCCGTCGTTGTCGAAGTCCCCGATCGCGACGCCCATCCCCCACCCCTTCGCCGTAAGGCCGGCCGCTTCCGTGATGTCCGTGAAGTGAAGGTTCGAATCTTGCCGTGAGTCCTGGTGGTAGAGCGTCACCATCAGGTCACCGCCTTGCAGGTAGCGGTCAATCGTGGAATCGGTGACGGTAACGATGTCAAGCTTCCCGTCGTTGTCGCAGTCGAACAAGCCGACGCCGCCGCCCATCATTTCCACCAGGTAGCGCTTGTCGGAAGAGAAATGGGGTACCGTCGTGAGACCCGCTTGCGGTCCGATATCGCGAAAGCGAATTTGTGCAGGTTGGGACGTTTGCACGAGGCTCAAAAGCAAAATCGTCGAGACGGCCGCGATCGCACGCATGCAGTCCAAATGTGGGGAACTCCGTTGCCCTGGCCGGGAAGCTAATCCGGCTTGGCCGTGGCGCCAGCCTTCGACGAATCGCCCTTCAAAGCCTCGTACAACTTCATCTCGCGGTCTGCGTCGTCCTTTCGCGAGTCCTGACGATAAGCCTCCGCCAGTTCGCGATGGATGGGTCCGCTATTCGGACTCATTCTTGCCGCCGTCTCCAGGTTGGCGATGGCCGGTTTCACTTCTCCTCGTTCGAGCTGCAGCTTGCCCAGACTGTAGTACACGTGCGGGTTCTGCCAGCCCGCCTGGACAAGGCCGAGGAGAAGGTCGCGGGCCTCGTCGTCCTGATGAAGCCCGATCAGAGCCGTTGCGAGGTTATATCGCGTCACCAAGCTGCCGGGAGCCAACGCAGAGGCCGCCCGCAATTCTTCGGCCGCGTTCTTGAAGTCGCCGTGAGCCACCATCGCTTCGCCGAGGACCTCATGCGTAGCGGCGACGCCGGGATCCTTCTTCTCCATCGCTTGCAGCCGGTCGACGCCGCCACTGTAATCGCCCGTTTTCAGCAGGCACATGGCATAAATGGAGGTCAACTCGGCGTTGGCGTCAATCTGCGGTCCCAGGAGCTGCAGCGTCTTCAGTGCCTCATCGTATTTCTTGAGCATGAAGAGGCTCGTGCCAAGCGTCGATCGGGCCCACGTGTCGTTCGGATGAGCCTCCAGCAATCGGCTCAGGGGGCCGACGGCTTCGTCGAATTGGTTGGCTGACACGGCCGCCCTGCCCCAGTTGCTGTCCAAGCCTTCGAGCGACGGCTTCCAATCGTGCGCTCTCTGGAAGTACGCGAGCGCCAAGCCGAGGTTGTTGTCGCTGGCCGTAATCGCTCCAAGATTGTTGTACGCGTCCGCAATGGCCGGTCCAACCTGAGCTTCGAAGGCTTGCGCCTGTTTCACGGCGTCGGGCGACGGAGGCGGCTCGCTTGCCGCGGGTTTTGGCGAGTCTGATGCGACCTCGACATTCCCGGCACCACCAGCATCCTTGCCCTGATTGCGAAGGACGCTCTTCTCCATCAGCGTCTGCGAGATTTGCATTTCGGCCTTGCCTTCGTCTTGCCTGCCGGACTGGATGAGCAACCGCGCCAGTAAATAATGGGCACGCTGGACCTGGTAATGATTGCGCGAGACGTCCGTCGTGAGCGCGATCGCTTTTCGCAAGGCTGCTTCGGCTTCGGCAGCGCGGCTCGAATCGATATACAGCTGGCCCAGCGAGACAAACGGGTCGGGACTCTGGGGATCGAGCGTAGCGGCGCGCGTCAAATCGGCCTCGGCCTCCGGCAACCTATGCTGGCTCAGTTCGATGTAACCGAGCTGGTAGCGGCTGTTGAAGTCGTTGGGATTGATCTCGAGTTCCTTGTGGAACTCGGCCGCCGCTTCAGGATAGACGGCGTCACTAAGCCCCGCCATGTAGGCCGCGCCTAGCGAATAGTGCGCGCCCGGGAAATTCGGGTTCTTCGCGATCACTTTCTTGAATTCGACGATCGCTTCATTCGGGTATCCCGCGGCGCCATAAGCGGTACCAAACCTCATGTGCAGGTCCGGCGAATCGCCAAAACCCGCCAGCATCTCGGAGAAAACGGCGGCCGCCTTGGGCTCTTCCTTCGCGCGCAGGTAAGCAGTCGCCAGGGCGTAGCCGTTGTCGAAATTCGGATCGATAGCGACTGCCAACTCGAATTGCTCCGTCGCCGCCTGGCGTTCGTTTAGCTGCAGCAGAGTCCGTCCGAGAACCATGTGAGCCTTCGCATTGCGCGGCTCCGCCTCGATCGCGTCCTGGGCCAGCGACCTCGCCTTGATCAAATCGCCCGCGTGTTGGCAAGCCGCGGCGTAATCAACGCGCAAGTCGACGTCTGCCGGAACAAGGGCGAGCGCCTCATCGAACAGCGGCAGTGCCTTGCCGAAACCCCCGATTGTGGCGCTCGCGTTGGCGACTCGATGCAGCGCCTCGCCGAGAAACAGCCGGTACTCCACGGCAGCGTTAGACAGATTGCCAGCCGCTTGAGCAGCTTGAGCGGCGTCATAGTGCTCCTGGAGCGGCCTCTTCGAAGACTGCGCGCTTTGGGGCGCCTGAGCGAGACAGGGCGTGGAGAGCAAGAGGGAAACTGCAGCGATTCCCAATCGGCGGGTTGACCATCCCCAAAAGAGTGAACCGCTCCGGGGATTGCGCCCACGGAGCGGTTCAGGAATTCGTAGCCCGATTTTCTGGTCCTGCATCACAGCAGATTATAACTGAGCCCAAGACTAACTTCGAGTCACTCGAACCGCCAACTTCTGGTGTGGATAGCAGGAGGGGTATCGACAATACCCCTCCTGCCACTTTCCCACTAGAAGCTGTACTTCAAGCCCCACTGCAAGACACGACCGTAAGCATTGGTCGAGGGCTCGTTCTTGGTGTCGGTGAAGCCCCAAGCACTTGCCGCAGTCGAGCCGATGTAAGTGTATCCCGCGCTCTTATTGCCGGGATCCAAAGCGTACTTGAGCGTGACCGGGTTGTTGTTCGAGAAGCCCGGAAGCGGATGGTTCAACCAGTTGGTCGCCGTCATCCGGAACTCGATCGTGTGCCGCTCCGTGATGTGGAACGTCTTGTACAACGCGATGTCCGAATCAAAGAACGGCGCCATCGAGATGTACGGCAACTGAGTTGGACCAAACGCGGCCAGCGTGTACGGAGATGCCGCTAGGCCGATGTCCGGAATGCTCGGCGTTCCTGTTGGGGTTCCCGGCGCGGCAAAGCACGAGAGCTTAGCAAACTGGCTGTCGCCCAGGCCGCCTGTCGGATTGCATGTTTCGATGGGCTGAACGTTGAGGTTCGCGTCCGTCCCGTAGAACGAGCGCTGGCTCAGTTGAGCCGTAACGGTCTTGGCCAGAACGGGATCGTTGTAGCTGTACTGGAAGTTCAAGCCAAGGTTCTCGCTGGTTTGTGATTGTAGGTCGGGACCCTTTTGCCACGTAGTGAAGCCCGCGATCGTCCAGCCGTTCGCCGCCCCGCCAATGACCTTGTTGTCGCCAGTGTAAGCGCGGCCAAGAGCATAGCTGTAGGAGGAGTTCCACACGTACGGACGATCGATCGAAAGCACCACGTAATTGGCGCGGAGGACGAAGGGATTTATGTCCCCGGTGCCGAAACCCAGCGCCTTCGACCACAGGAAGCTAGTGTTGAACGTAAACCGCCCGGTTTGCTTCGACCAGATTACCTCTAGGGCGTTGTAGTTGGCGTACCCCGCATGCTGGTCAACGGAGAGGCCGTTTGTGCCATACACGTTGACAAGTTTGGGGCTCCCGCTCGTGCCGAGGTTTATCACACCCCACGGGCGGTAATCGGCCAATCCGTTCGCTGTGCACTGGCCCGCTGTGCCGCAGACATTCTCGGGGTCCGTGGCTGTGACTCCCGTGAAGGGATCGGGGCCGAAGAACGCCCCCAAAGGAGTCTTGTTGATGTTGATGTAGTCCCCGCCCGCCAGGTTGCTGCCATTTTCGACCTGGCCACCGAGGTTCAGCGCGCCGCTGTTGTTGCCCTCATAAGCGACTTCGAGGTGCGAATTCCAAGGCAGGCGCTGGTCGATGGTGAAGTTCCAGTTCTGCGTCCACGAGACGTCGTAGTCATTCGGGTTCAGAATCTTACTCGCGCCCGATGACGGTGACGCAAACACCTGCGAAGGCTTCGGCAACAATCCTGTTTCGCTGAAGAGAACAGTAGTGTTGCTGGGAAGCGCGGTACCGATACTTTGCTGGGCCAGGGCGAGCGCGTTGCTGTAGTCGTTCACCTGATCACCGAACATGTAGACGCCCCAACCGCCTCGGATCACCGTCTCGCCCGTTCCAAAGATGTCGTAGGCGATACCTGCGCGGGGTTCGAAGTGGAGGAGCCGGTTCGGCGTTCCGCTGAGCGGAATTCCCGGATCGATTCCGTGCCATTCGATGCCGGGGAAAACCTTGCCCTTCAGGACGTCGCTGACCACATCTCCGGGGACCCACACTGCGTTGCCATACCCGTCGCGATCGTACCAGTGGCCGATGTGCTCGAAGCGCATGCCGAAGTCGGCCGTGAACCGCCGCGTCACTTTCCACGAGTCCATCCCGTAGAACGCGAACGTCTTGTAAGCCTGGTCGTTCAGCGGGAGTGAGCTCTGCTCGTTGTACTGCGAGGCGATGCCCATCATGAAGTTGGCCGTCGGGTTCTGCGTGCCCTGAGCCAATCCAGTAACGGCATCCGGGTAGGAGGTCGACGACGAACCAAACGAGAAGCCGCCGTTGATCGGGTTGAAATTACCCTGGTTGTTGCCGGTCGTTTCGAAGTAGAACCCGGCCTTGAACGTGTGATTCTTGAAGACCTTCGTCAGGTCGTCCGCAAAAGCCGGATTTTCTTTGCGGATGTAGTAGCTTCCGCCGGAGCCCGAGAACACATCCCACTGGCTGAAGTCCGGGAAGGTGTAGTTTCCGGCTTGGTTCCAGCCCGGGACCATCGTTTGCGGGAGCGGGAGCGTCTTCGCGAAGATCGTTCCGTAACTCGCCGGATAGCCGACCGTGCTTCGAAGCACAGCATTGAAGTTGGCTGGCGACTGCGGCGAATTGTAGTACGTCCAGAACCCTGTCATCTGGTTCGTCAGGGTCGGGCTGAACACGTGCAGGAAGTTGCCGGTGATGTTCTTGGTTTGCGTCGGGTTCGACAAGCCGCCGCCCGGGAACACGACAGAGTTGCCCGGCAGCCACCACATGTGAGCGTCGCCGTCGGAAGGCTGCGAGTCCGCCGAGTATTGATACGTTACGAACAGCTTGTTGTTCTCGTCGAAGCTGTAGTCGCCGCGCCCGCGGAAGACATATCCGTTGTGGAGTGCGGGCACCGGGTAGAAGTAGTTGTAACCACCGGGAGTCGTTGCCGGGTTGGCGTTCGCCTGCGGCATCAGCTTCCAGAGTGCGGTTGCGCCGGGGTCAACGGGAACAGCCGCGGCACTGCCGATCGCGGTGTTGCCGGGGCCGCGTCCAGTTGTGGGGTCATAGCAGTACGTGCCGGCAGCCTTTGAAGCTGTGGAGTCTGCATTCAGACCCAAATCAGCCTGGCAAAGTGCGTTGTTGGCTGCAGTCCCGCTAAAGTTGCCAGCCAGCATGTCGGGGGTCGGGATATACGAAAAGAGGTTCGTTCCTCCGGTGGCCAACTGGTAGAAATGCTCGTAGCCGGCCCAGAACTGCAGTTTCTTCTTGGTCCCCGGCACCGGGCCGCCGAAGTTGCCGCCGGGATAGTAGTAGTGGTCGCCGGTAGCCACGTTCTGCCCTTGGTGGTTCAGTTGCCAGGAATCGGAATTGAAAATCGCGTTGCGAGTGTAGAGGTAGCCCTCGCCGTGGTAGTCCGCACCGCCGGACTTGGTGAGGAAGTTGATGACGACCGGCCCTTTCGAGCTGTCCGCCCCGAACGCCGAGGTCTGTACCTTCACTTCCTGGACCATGTCGGGGTTGGGAACGGAGATCGAAGTGCAGTCGCAACCTTCATCAAGGATGTTGGTTCCATCCATCAGCAGTGCGGTGCCGCCGCGATAGGGCACGCCGCTTATCGAGACGCCATTCCCGACCGAGGAGCCAGCCGCGCCGACGCCCGAGAAATCCATGCTGCTGTTAGCACCGTTGGTCGAGCCGGCACCAACCGTCACGGCTCCCGGCAACGTGCGGAGTAGCTCCGCTGCGTTGCGCGTGACCATGGGCAGCCGGTTGAAGTCGGTCGCCGTCAGGTCAAGCGCGCGGGCGGGAGAGTCCACTGGGACCAGGTCCGTGCGTGCTTCGACGGTGACTGTTTCAGTGGTCTGCCCGACCGTAAGCGTGGCATTGACGTTGCGCTTATCGCTCGCCTGTAGGACGAGGTTCGATTGTTCGAAGGTCTTGAAGCCCTTCATCTCGACCTTCACTGTGTAGTTGCCCGGAAGCACGCCCGGAAACGCGAAATACCCGGCCGAGTCGCTGACCGTGCCGCGTACGTCCTTGCTTGCTTCGTTGATTAGGGAAACACTGGCGCCAGGAACAACGGCACCCGAATTGTCGTACACGGTGCCTGTGATGGTTCCAGTTATCTGAGCATGCGCGACCGGCAGCACTAAGAACAACGCTGCCAAAACAATCAGCGCTCCCGTTACAAACCGTTTCAGAGCGAGACGGTTTGTGCTCATCTCTGACGTATACTCACCTTTCATGTCGCCTCCTAGGCCGTCGCCCCGTAAGTTGCCGCGCCGCTAAACATTAAGTGGAAGAAAGAATGAGGAGAGACACAGAAACCGCAGCAAAGCGTCCTAAGCAACTGTGGCCCCCCACCCCAAAGAATATCGATTTGGCACTGCGCTGGGTTGCTTTTACTCCCGTTCCCAACCGGTGTCAAGCACATTTTTATCCATTCCATCTGAATTTGCGATTTGCCCTTTGCCCCGCACTGTGGGCTGTAGACCTGCCCACTGTTGCGTTGGCTGGAAGTCCGGAGCGAACATGCCACTTCCCTTTCGGGTGCGCCCGTTGTAACCGACGGTGCCACCCCAAGGCTGTGACACTGGTCACGGATTAGGGCGGCATTCGTCACACTGCCAAGCCCCGGTTAGCCTCATTGGACTCCGCCAGAAGTGCTACAATCGCGCCGAACCGTCGGGTGAGGACCTCGGAATGAGGTTTGGTTTCGCGTTGGGATCGACGTACTGCCTTTCTGCGCACCTACAGCACAACCTCGCGCGGACTCTGATTCTCACGGCCTTGGCCGCCTGTCTTTTGGCCAGCGCTGAGCGAGCCGCCCCACAGGGGATCAGCGAGATCTCACAGGTCGCCGGGTTTGTTCGCGACGCGGCTTCGCACGAACCAGTGGTGTCGGCTCGAATCGACTTGATTTCGCCGAATGGTTTTGCCGCTCCCACTCAGTACAGCGACTCGAACGGCGAATTCCATTTTGGCTACATAAAAGACGGCGATTACCACATTCTTGTTAGAAAGATGGGGTACGCAAATGCCGAGCTTTCGTTCAGCGTGGTCGCGGGTCATCAGTCCCGCCTGGACGTCGATCTGCAGCGCGAGGACTCCGATTCAGCTTCGGGACCGCGGCCAAACCCTGGTGCAGGGCCATCTGAGACCGTTTCGGCTCACGAGCTTACCGTCCCGGAGAAGGCGCGAAGCGACTACGGCAGAGGGAAAGATTTGATGGCAAAGCAGGACTACACCGGAGCCGTCGAGCAATTTCAGAAGGCCATTCAGGAGTTTCCGACGTTCTACGAGGCCTATGCCAGGATGGGTGTCGCCCAATACATGGGCGGCCAGGCTGCCGAGGCACGCACGTCGCTGCAAAAATCGATCGATCTGAGCAATGGTAAGTATGCCGACGCCATGTTCGATTTGGCGGACGTGCTAAACGACATCAACGATTTTGCCGGCGCCGAGCCACTGGCCCGCCAGGAAATCGCGCTTGAGGACTCTTCATGGCGCGGGCATTTTGAGCTCGCGCGCGCTTTGCTGGGGCTGAAGCACTACACGGACGCCGAGCAAAGCGCGAAGAAATCCCTCGGGCTCAATGTGCGGAACCGCCAGGTCTACGTGATCCTGACAAACATTCACATCGGGATGCACGACTATCCCTCCGTTCTGCGCGACATCGATGGTTACTTGAAGCTTGATACCGACAGTCCGACTGCCGGGCAGATGCGGGCGACGCGAGCGAGCGTGGTCAAGGCGCTTGCCGACGCCCAAGGAAAACAGGGGAAACCGAATCACCTGCCCTAATGAGACTCTCCGACCGCACTACTGGCAGACGCCAGCCGCCAATTGCCGCCATACGCTGTATCGAGTGCCTGGCCGTCGCGCTTGCGTTCCTGCTCTGCTTCGCAGCCCAGGAAGCAACCCCCGACTATCGCCATAAGAGCCTCCCGATCGAAAAGAGGGTAGCGGACCTCCTCTCGCGCATGACGCTCGAGGAGAAAGTCGACCAGCTTGCGGGTGGAATGCATCCCGGGCTGCTCGACACCTCTGGACGATTTACCCCCGATCAGGCCGAGGAAATGCTGCGCCAACTGTTTCGCGAAGACAACACCGTCAGCGCATACGACGCGGCGGTGTTGCGCAACGCGGCCCAGCGCTACGCGGTCGAGAAAACTCGCCTCGGCATCCCACGGATTTTCATGGGCGAAGCACTGCACGGCTACATGTCGAATGGGGCCACGAGCTTTCCGCAGGTCCTCGGCCTTGCCAGCACCTGGGACCCGGCCCTTGTTCACCAGGTATTCACTGCCGCGGCCGACGAGATGGGCTCGTCGGGAACGGAGCAGGCGTTCACGCCGGTTCTCGACCTGGCACGCGACCCGCGCTGGGGCCGCACCGAGGAAACGTACGGTGAGGATCCTTACCTTGTCTCGCGCATGGGAGTCGCGGCAATTACCGGGCTGCAGGGCGATACCTTCCTGATTGACCGTCACCATGTAATGGCGACCGCAAAGCACTTCGTGCACGGTCAGATGGAGGGCGGGCGCAACACGGGTCCCTCAAACATCTCAGAGCGCGAGCTGCGCGAATCGTTCCTGGTGCCGTTCGAGGCTGCCGTTAAGGAGGCTAAGGCAGGAAGCGTGATGGCCTCGTACAACGAAATCGACGGGATTCCCGTGCACGTCAACCACTGGCTGCTGGGAACTGTTCTGCGGCAGGAGTGGGGCTTTCAGGGCTACATCACTTCGGATGGCGGCGCGCTGCAAATGCTGTATGAGACCCACCACGTCGCGGCGGACGCCGCGGATGCGGCCCGCGAAGCGATTGCCGCCGGAGTCGATTACGATCTGTCGGACGGCTCGGTCTATCGCACCCTCGTGGACCTCGTGAAGCAAGGAAAGGTTCCGGAATCCCAAGTGGACGCTGCCGTGGCGCACATCCTCGCTGCGAAGTTCCGCCTCGGTCTTTTCGAGAACCCGTACGTCGATCCGGAATACGCCGCGAGGACGACCAACAGCCTTGAGCACAAGAAGCTTGCCCTGAAGGCGGCGCAGGAAGCGATCGTGTTGCTGAAAAACCAGGGTAATCTGTTGCCTCTCGATTTGAAGAAGCTCAAGAGCGTCGCCGTGATTGGTCCCAATGCCGCCGACGTGCATATCGGCGGCTATAGCCGCGAGCCCGGCCACAGCGTGAGCATTCTCGAGGGCATTCGCCAGAGGCTTGCCGGCTCGGGAGTGAACGCCCTCTACTCCGAGGGCTGCAAAATCACGAACGGGGTCGAAGGCTGGCGCGGTTGGTACGAGAACAACGTTAAAGTTGTTGACGCGGCAACGGAGGTAGAGAGTGTGCGCGCGGCCGCAGAAACCGCGCGAAGAGCCGACGTTGCAATTGTCGTTGTCGGTGAGAACGAGACCACGAATCGCGAGGCATGGTCAGAGCAGCATCTGGGCGACCGCGATTCGCTGGACCTGCTCGGCGCACAAGGCCAGCTCATCAAAGCCGTCTTCGAAACCGGAACCCCCACCGTCGTTCTCCTCATCAACGGCCGGCCGCTCTCCATCAACTACGCCGCGGAGCATGTGCCGGCAATCCTCGAGGGCTGGTATCTCGGCGAGGAGGGCGGAACCGCCGCTGCGGATGTTTTGTTCGGCGACGTCAACCCGGGCGGCAAACTGCCCGTCACGTTTCCTCGTTCGGTCGGCCAGCTTCCGGCTTACTACGACCACAAGCCGTCGCGCAATCGAAGCTACGCGTTCGTCGACAACTCGCCGATATTCCCCTTCGGCTTCGGCCTCAGCTACACCACGTTCCGGTTCGATAATCTGCGCATCGAGCCCGCGAAGATGCACGCCGGAGATACGGCGACCGTGCGCGTCGACGTTACAAACACCGGCGGCCGCTCGGGAGATGAGGTCGCTGAGCTTTACATCCACCAGCGCATTTCCACGGTTACGCAGCCCGTCATCGCACTGCGAGGGTTCCGTCGCATTTCACTGAAGCCCGGCGAAAAAACCACTGTCGAATTCAAGCTCACGCCCGAGGCTCTCTCGATCATCGACGAAAACATGCGCCGCGTCGTTCAACCCGGAATGTTCGACGTGAGGGTCGGCTCCAGTTCCGATCACACTTCGGACATGACCCTCGAAATCGAGCCGTAAATTCGGCCGCAGCCTGCCGGGATCTTGTGCGCGGGCCTCCAACGAATCGCTTGCTCCGACGGCTCCTTCACCGCCCGCTTTCCCATTCTCGCCTCCGTCTTGCGAATCTCTGATTGCTTCGATTCAAACTTTCAATTGTTTTCTTACGATTTCCTTACGACTTGCTGACGGCTTCCTAACGGCTGCTGTTTAGAGTGCGCACCAACTTCGGCGGGAGCCGATTTCCAAGCCCATTAAATAGGCGCTCGCCAGGAGCAGCATCGCGCATTCGCGTACCAATTCGAACTCAGAGCGAATGACGCAAGGACGGAAAACGAGATGAGAATGCACGGAATTTTGGTTCTTCTGTTCGCGGCGATCATCGCAACGCAGTTCGCCCACGGACAGTCAACCTTTGGAACCATCCTCGGAGTGGTGAAAGACCCTACACAAGGGAGCGTCCCCGGGGCACAAGTGACTCTCACCGATTCGGACGACAAGTCCACGCGGGTCGTCGCGACAGATTCAGAGGGCGCCTTCGAGTTCGCGAATGTCCGGGCAGGGCGTTACGAAATCACCGTACACGCGAACGGTTTCTCCAGCTACAAGATGACCTCAATTCAGCTTGACGCAAGGCAAGCGCTTCGGCTGGAAGCGGCTCTCACGATCGCGTCGGGTGCGCAGACAGTCGAGGTGAGCAGTTCAGCCGAACCGCTCATTGATACCGAAAACGCCGTGATCGGGGACTCGAAGGACTTTCACGAAATCTCGAATCTGCCGGTCAACTATCGCGGCGCGACGACGAGCCCGCTCGCGATGCTCGCCACCGTACCGGGCGCACAGCAGGATGCCAGCGGCAACGTGTCGGTCGGCGGCGGGCTGCCATCGCAGGTGCAGTATTCGGTCGACGGTTCCTCAACCGTGAACATTCGCCAGAACGGCGCGCTTGGCAATATGAACCCGTCTTCCGAATTGATTGGCGAATTCAAGGTAGCGGAGTTCAACAACAATGCGGAATTCGCGCAGGTCGGTGACGTCACCATCACAACCAGAAACGGCACGAACCAATTCCACGGCAGCCTGTTTGAATACGCGCAGAATAGCGCTTTCGACGCCGCGGTCTACGGCTCGGAGCTGAACGGAGCGGAGGTCAAGCCTCACAAAGCGTTCAACACCTTCGGAGGAAGCCTGGGCGGGCCCCTCGCCATCCCCAGATTGCAGCACGGGCCTGCGAAGACTTTCTTTTTCGCCGACTACGAGGGTAATCGGCGAAGACTATCCACGGCGCTCTTTGAGAATGTTCCGACTGCAGCCATGCGCGGCGGCGATTTCACTGGCGTCCTCGATTCCAGCGGAAACCAGGTCACCCTCACTGATCCGTTCACGCAGCAGCCGTACGCGAACAACCAGCTTCCCAGCGGCAGCCAGTGTGCAAATGCCCAGGACTGCCTGAACAGCGCCTCTCTCAACCTGCTGGCCAATTACATCCCCTCGCCCAACACCTCGGTGCCCGGCGTCAATTATCTGCAGGAAACCTTCACTCCCAGCAATACCAACGGCTACGACGTACGCGTCGACCGCACGCTGACTTCCAAGCAATCGGTCTTTGCGCGATGGAGCTGGAAGAATGTAGCGACCACCATCGCAAATCCCATTCTGCCCGCGGACAATGACGTCGAGCACGATCGGAATCTGATCGTCTCCCACAACTATGTCATCAGCAACAATCTGATCAACGAAGCGCGGTTCGGTCTCTCTCTATATCAATTGCAGGTGCACTTCCCGATCGAGGGAGCCCAGGCAATCTCGACCCTCGGGCTCGAGGGCTTGGACCTCAGCGACCATCCGGCCACCGGCGCTTTTCCGATCTTCAATTTCAGCGACGGGACGGGCCTCACGCCAATCGGCCGCGACAAAACAGGGCTCACGCAGTCTCAGACCATCCAGTTTGCCGACAACCTCACATGGATTCGCGGCAGGCACACCATGAAGTTCGGTGCGGACGTCCGTCGTGTCTATTACCGCGACCTCGAAAGCTTTGGCGGCGCGGACGACTTTGGCGCGTTTACCTTCAATCAAGGCTCCTTCACCGGCAACGCATTCGCCGATTTCCTTCTCGGCCTGCCCTCCAAAACGTATGTCGCGCAGTCAGGACCTGATGTCCACGCCTATGCCTTCCAAACCGGCCTCTACGCCCAGGACGAGTTTCGGCTCAGCGAACGCCTCACCTTAAGCTACGGACTCCGCTGGCAGGCCCTGCCTCCGTTCGTGAGCGAGGATCACAACCTCACGGCGTTTGACGTCCGCAACGGCGGGATTATCGAGCCTTCGGGAAACCAGCCGCGGCCGGGATTCCTGAACACAATCAACACTTGTGTCGCGGGCAACTCTTCGGACCCCTGTGGCGGACCGGCAAGTTCCACCCTCAATTGCGCGCCGGTGAATCCGGCCCTTCCGTGCGCGCCGGTTGAATCCGCCGGTTCGCTCGGTCTCGGTCCGGGGCTCCGCCAGTTCTATAAGCGGAACTTCCAGCCGCGAATCGGCTTTGCGTATCGGCCCTTCGGCAACGGCCAGACCGTCGTCCGCGGCGGCTTCGGCATCTTCACGATGACCAATCTCGGCCAGCTTTCGTTCAACACCACGAATATCGACGTGGCGGTGGTTCGCACCACTCAAAACTCATTTTCGGCCGGCCAGCCCGCTTATCAGTTTCCGGCCGTGCGTACCGCCGAGAATCCTTTGTCGATTGCCGGCACGGGCGACTTCTACCAGAACACGCTCACGGATTATCGCGATCCGCAGTCGGCGCAGTGGAATTTGACGCTCGAGCGCGAACTCGTCAGCGGCGTAACTCTCCGTGAAAGCTACGTGGGGATGAACTCCTACCGCATGAGTCAGACCGTCGACCTCAACCAGGTCCAGCCCAGCTCGATTTCTCCGAATCCGAATCCCAAGCCCTATCCCAACTGGGGCAGGATTCTCTCGACTGAAAACGGAGGCGACGTCAATTACGAGGGCCTGCAATCCGAGCTGAACGTGCGCTCGCGCAGCGGGCTCACCTTGCAAGCCAGCCACGTGTGGGCCAAGAGTCTCGGCAACGTGGGAGGCGACGCCCCGACGGCCTTCACTCCGGAGGTCATTTACGGAACGCCGGTGGCGAATCGCTTCGACCTGGCCGCCAACCGCGGCAACATTGCCCAAACGCGCCGCGATCGTTTCCTTGTCACCGCACTCTACGATCTGCCCTTCGGCAGAAACCGCAGGTTCCTATCCCACATGGGTCGGCTCTCCGAGGCAGCCCTCGGCGGTTGGTCCTTCAGCACCGTGACGCTGTGGGAGACCGGTCCGTATCTCACTCCGGTCACAAGCTCCAGCTACGATCCCGGCAATTTGAACCTGGTTTACCGCGGCGCCTTACAGCGTCCCGACTGCACCGGGAATCCGAACTTCTCGACGAACGGGAGCCTGTTCAACCTCGCTGCCTTCAACCCGATTCCTGCCGGGCCGGTCGGCAATTGTGGCGTGGGCAGTCTTCTCGGCCCGGGAACCACCGCCGTTGCCGCAGGCATGTCGAAGAATTTCCAGGTGGGAGAACGCCTCCGCATCCGTTTTGAAGGCACCTTCACGAATCTGTTGAATCATCCGAACTTTGCCCCGCCGGCAACGGACGTGACCTCGCCTTCCACGTTCGGCGTTCTTACCAGCGTGCAAACCGCCGAGAACAGCGGCAATCGCACGGGACAAGTGTCGTTGCGGTTGGAGTTCTGATGAGCCGCGAGGAATAGCGAGACGGTTCAGCCGCAAGCAAATGGGGCGCACCCGCACTCCGCGCTGCGCCCCTGTTACGGCGTGACGACAACCTGTTTCCCGAAGTATTGCACCGTCTTGTCGGCCTTCGGCGTCGGCGCGATGCCGATTCCATGGCCGTCCCCGACGAAAACGATCTGAAACGTCCGCGATTGCAGCATGCCGGGAAACTGCCCCTGCCGCCCGCCGATCGTCAGCGTGTGCGACGCATCGTCCCAGTGGATGGGAATCGTCGCATGCACTCCCTTTTCGTAGTCGTAGTTGTCGTTCTCGTCTTCGTATAGCGTGAAGTTCGCGTCCGCACCGGCGTAGACGCGCAATTCGATCGGGTCCGCCGACTTCTCGGTCGAATACTGGATGTCCGGCCCCATCGGCAGAATCGACCCCGCGCGAGCGTAGAGCGGAATCCGGTCGAGCGGCGCCGGAGCGTCCACCGTCGCGTTCCCGCTGGTTGCGTGCCCGCTCCAGAAGTCATACCACTTCGCATCCGGCAGATACAGTTGGCGCGACGTCGCCCCCGGCTCCGTCACTGGGTTCACCAGCAGCGCCGGCCCGTACATGAACTGATCCCCCACGTTCTGGGCGTGCACGTCGGTGCGGAAATCCATCACCAGCGGCCGCATCGGCGTGTAGCCCTCGTTCGTCACCTTCCACGCGAGCGAATAGATGTACGGCATGAGCCGATAGCGCAGCCGGTCGAAGCTCGTCAAAATCTGCTGCGCGTCAGCGCCGTACGACCATACCTCGTTCGTGTTCGTCGTTCGCGTCCCGTGAACGCGGAAGATCGGGCAGAACGTTCCGTACTCGAACCAGCGCACAAAGAGTTCGCGATACGCAGGATCATCGGGATTGCCGATGATGAAGCCGCCGATGTCCGTGGTCCAGTAGGGAATCCCCGATAGCTCGAAGTTCAGTCCCGCCGGCACCTGCCGCGCGAAACTCAGCCAGTTCGACTCCACGTCGCCCGACCACGCCGTAATCGAGTTGCGCTGGGCCCCCGCAAACGCCGACCGCGACAAAATGAACACGCGCTTCTGGTCTGACGCGCTCCGCTGCCCTTCGTAAACGCCGGCCGTGTGCATCAGCGGAAACATATTCGCGTAACGCGCACCGTTGCCCAGCGCCACCTTCTCTGTCTCGAGAATGCTCTTCTCGCGATTTTCCGTTTCGGGCTCGTCCGTATCGAGCCACCACGCATCCGCGCCAAGCTGAAAAACCTTGTCGAGCAGTCCCCAGTAATACTTCCGCGCGTCCGGATTGAACGTGTCGTACAGCGCCTGTCCCTCCGGGTGAACGTCGCCCGTTCCCACGACCATCTTGTCGATGAAATATCCTCTCTTTTCCATGTCGTCGTACACCGGCGAGCCCGGATTGAAATACGGCCAGAACGAAAACATGATGTGGACGTGATTCTCGTGCAGCTCCGCAATCATGCCCTTCGGGTCGGGATAGTTCTTGTTGAACACCGGCTCGCCCATCGTGTTCCACCAGAACCAGTCCTGCACGATGTTGTCGAGCGGGATGTGCATGTCGCGGTATTTGTGCGCGATGCTGAGCAGCTCTTCCTGCGACGCGTAGCGGTTCTTGCACTGCCAGAACCCGTACGCCCACTTGCCAAAAAGAGGCGCCGCGCCGGTGAGCTCACGGTACGAGGCGATGATGTGATCGAAATCGGGACCGTAGACAAAATAGTAGTCCAGCGTGTCCGCCACATCGCTCGTCAGGTAGAGCGCGTGCAGGAATCGGTTGTCGAAAAGGCTGCGGGACGTGTTGTTCCACAAAATTCCGTACCCTCGCGTCGAAACGAAAAACGGCACGGAGATATTCGTGTTCGTTTGCGTCAGGTCGACAGCCTCGCCGTGATAATTCCACACTCCGGCCTGATGCTGCCCGAGCCCATAAAAGGCCTCGGTGGAATCCCACAGGCCTGAAGACATTTCCGATCGGTACGTCTTTTCGCCGTTGACGACCACCGGCGTCAGGCTTCTCGTGCCGTCTTCGAACAACTTCTTGCCCGCCGAATCCGAATAGAGGATTGCTCCGTTCCTGCGCGTGATTGTGATTTTCATGCTCGCGGTCATCAGCGTGACCGCCCGATCCGTCGAATCCATGCTCCATTGCGCCGCCGGCCAATTCGTTTTCGTCACGATGTACTGCGGCACATCCGGAATGGAAGACCCGGGCGCGTAGGTCACGCGGATCACCGAATCCGCGCATACCTGCACGCGCAGCACGCCCGTGCCCATCGTCAGCAGCACGCCGTCCGCTTGCTTCTGAACGCCCGTCACGGGATTCAGCGGACTCCACTGCGCGCCCGCGACGGACGCGAACAACGCGAAGAACAACCCCATCGCCATCACAAAACGTAGTTTTTTCATGTTGGATCAATCCACGAAAGGAATTTTGACTTTTCTTGCGTGCTGCTCCCCCGGCCCGAAAACTCTGGCACCGGCCGGTATCGTTGTCAACCGCAATCGCCGCAACCACCCTGGAAAATCGTTTTGCCGATTTCCTGAGGCTGTTCCGCGGGCGCTCCATCCGCGCCGGTGGTATAATCCCGCTCCTCTGTTTATGCCGGCATCCTTCGCGAAATGGACGGAAGCAGCGACCTCGCACGGCCTTCGCATCCTTGTCATTTTCCTCCTCGCTTTCATTCTCATCCGCATTCTCAAGGCGATCACGAAGCGCCTCGTCCAGTCGGCGAAATCCCCCACGCGCGTCGCGTTGATGCGCGAGGAGCAGACTCGCACGATGGCTGGCGTCCTTTACAGTGTCGGCGTCACGGTCATCCTCGGCGGCGCGGTCCTCACCATGCTTCCCGAGCTCGGCTTCAACGTCACGCCCGTCGCTGCCATCGCCGCCGTCGGCAGCCTGGCTCTCGGCTTCGGCGCGCAAAGCCTGGTAAAGGACTTGATCAACGGCCTCTTCATCGTCTTTGAAGACCAATTCGTCGTGGGCGACCTCATTCAGGTCAACGGCGAAACCGGCCGCGTCGAATACCTCACGCTTCGGCGAACCGTGATCCGCAGCGCCAATGGCGCCCTCGTGACCATCCCGAACGGCCTGATCGGCCAGGTCGACAACCTCAGCCGCGATTGGTCGCAAACCTTCGTGGACGTCACCGTGTCCGGTGATGAACTGGTGGGGCGCGCACTTGCCACCCTCGAGAAAGTTTCCGGCGATTTCCGCAACGACCCCGATTGGTCCGCCACGCTCGTCGACGGCCCGCGTGTGCTCGGCATCGAATCGCTTTCGCTCGACGGCACGGTCCTCCGGCTTCAGGCGCGCACCGTCCTCAACCGCAAGGACGAAGTTGCGCGCGAACTGCGACGCCGCATCAAGATCGCCTTCGAGCAATCCCGCATTCCGCTCACGCAATCGCACAAGATTCAGTTGCACGGAGACGCCTCGGCGGCGTCGGCATCCAGCTGAATACAATCGAACTGGACTCAAAGGAGGAACACATGGGACAAGTCACACACGAACAGGTCAACCTGCTGCTTCGCCTCTACGACACGCGCCGCGAGCCGCGCCTGCGAGAGGCTCGCGATTGGTTCGGCGCAAATTTCCATCCGAAAACCCCCGAGGATGCCATGCGCATCGCTCCTCCGGGGAGCCGCGAGAACGCCTTTCTGCGCATGGTCGTAAGTTACTGGGAGATGGTGGCGAGTATTGTCAATCGCGGTTTGATCGATGAGGACTTCTTCTTCGAAAATACCGGCGAACAGTGGGTCGTCTTCGAGCAGGTGAAGCCCATCCTCGCCGCCTGGCGCGCGATGTTCAACAGCCCCAAATTCCTCGCCAACCTTGAGGAACAATGTCGGCGCCTCGAAGGCTGGCGCGAACAGCGGAATCCCGGCTCCAACGAATCCATCCGCAAGATGATGGCTCAGATGCAACAAATGATGCAGACGCAGAAGTCTCAGAGCGCCGGAAACTGACCTCGCACCTCAACAATCGTTGGGACGTGATCGAAGGCCGGGCAGCGATGCTCGGCCTTCTTGTTTTAGGCCGGTATTTCCTGCTTATTCGTACCGCAGCGCCACCATCGGATCGATGCTCATCGCCCGCCGCGCTGGCACGTAGCACGCCAGCAGCGTCACACCGATCAGTACGGCCGAAACAACCAGAAACGTGAATGGATCGTCCGCCTGCACACCGTACAGCAGTGTCGATAGCACCCGCGTCACTGCGAATCCCGCTACCGCTCCAATCACAATGCCCTGGGCGGCCATCGAAACGCCATGCTTCAGCACCATTCTTGCCACGTCTCTCTGCTGCGCGCCAAGTGCCACGCGGATTCCGATCTCTCTCGTTCGCTGCGCGGTCGTATAGGCAATCACGCCGTAAAGCCCGCCGGTCGCAAGCACCAGTGCCAGGGCTCCGAATACGCCCAGCAGGATTCCGATCGCCCGCGCAGGAAACAGCGGCAACGTCATGTATTGCTCCATCGTCTCGAGATCGGTGGCCGCCAGACTTGAGTCGACTTCTTGAATCGCGCGCCGGATCGGATCCAGCAGCGATCTCGGGTCGTTGATCGTCTTCACCACAAGAGTCTCCGAAGGCAGGTATCCGATGGGTCGGTAGACTAGGGGCAGAGCATCTTCGCCAAGCGTCCGATACTTCCCTGTCTTCGCCACCCCGATTACTTTGGCTTCTCCGTGCTGTCCTATCCTGAAGTGCTGCCCCAGCGGATCGCTGCCTGGCCACAATCGCCGTGCCATCGTCTCGTTGACGATCGCGACTCCCGCCGAAGTGCGGGTCTCCTCGACCGTAAAGTCGCGGCCGCGCAGCAGTGGAATGCTCATCGCCTCGAAATAGCCCGTGCCCACTTGCAGGACATCGACGCCTAGGCCGCCTTTGCCCGGCGTTTGCCCCGGCCCCTCCGCAGAAACAGATGTCATCTCGCGCGCCGTGCCCAGCGGAAGATGGCTCACCCAGCTCGCCGCATTCACTCCGGGCAGGTTCTTCGCACCTTCAAGCATGCGGCTGTAAAACTCCCGCCCTTCCTGTTCGCTGTACCCAATGCGTCCCGGGTCGATCGTCGCAACGGCTACATGCCGCGTGTCGAATCCGGGATCGATCGACCGTGCGTTCAGCAAACTCCTCACGCACAGCACAGCCCCGACCAGCAACACAACGCACGTCGCCACCTGAACCACCACGAGAGCCGCTCGCAGCCGCGACTTCTCGTAGCCGCCCCCTGTTGAGCCGGCCTTGAGTGCGGCGGTGAGGTCCGTCTTGGTGCCTTGCAAAGCCGGAACCAGGCCAAAAGCGATCCCGCTCGCCAGAGACGCCACCAGCGTGAACGCAAACACCCGCCAGTCCGTTGGCACCTCAATCTTGATAGGCAGGCTTGCTGGCTTCAGGCTCATGAGCAGCGGCGCGGTCCAATACGCCAGCATTAGCCCCGCGCAACCTGCCAGTCCCGCGAGTAGCGTGCTCTCGACCAGAACTTGCCGCACCAGCCGCGCCCGGCTCGCCCCCATCGCCGCCCGAACCGCAATCTCGCGCCGCCGTCCCACAGCTCGCATCAAGAGCAGGTTCGCCGCGTTCACGCACGCGATCAACAGCACGAGCCCCACCACGGCCATCAGCAATCCTGTGAAAGCGGCCACGTACCCTCGATAGGGTCCCGGCACGAGCGTCGATGGGTACACCGTCGCGCTCGTATCTTTGTTTGTGTCCGGATGTTCCCGCGCGATCTGTTGCGCCAACACCGTAATTTCCGATCGAGCCTCCGCAATCCCAGCCCCCTGCCTCAGCCTTCCCACTCCCTCGAGCCAGTATGATTGCCGGCTTTCCAGCCTGTCCGTGTCTCCCGTGATTTTCCCGACCATCGACAGGGGTGCCCAAAAGTCCGGCTCCATCGCGATTTCAAGCCCCGCAAATCCTGCGGGCGCAATTCCCACGACGCCATATTCCGTGCCATTCAGCACGAGCCTCTTGCCGAGAACATTGGGATCGCCTCCCAACCGCCCGCGCCAGAACGCGTACGAAAGAATCACCGTCGGCGTCGCCGAAGACTGGTCATCTTCGGGCAACAAAGTTCTTCCCAGCGCCGCTCGCACTCCCAGCACTGCGAAGAAATTGCCGGAAACGATTTGTCCCTGAACTAATTCCCCGCTTCCGGAGCGGTTCCAAATCACCGGTTGTGGATCTCCGTCGAAGGCCAACATCCCCGAAAACATCTTCGTGTGGTCCCGGTAGTAGAGGTAGTCAGGGTATGTCAGTGGGAAGAATCGCTCGAGGCCCGCCGCCTTCTCGTTCTGCAGCCATACTTCCGCCAGCCTCGACGTTTCCACAACGCCCTGGGCCGGCCTCAGCAGCAGCGCGTTGACGTAGCTGAACACTGCCCCGTTCACCGCGATCCCCAGGGCCAGCGTCAGCACCGCCACCGCCGTAAACCCTGGCGTCCTCGCCAACATCCGAACGCCATATCGCACGTCCAGCCATAGGTCTGCCAGCACGGGAACCTCCCTCACGCTTTCCGCTGGGCGATATAACGAACCACCCTTGCGCGATGTTGCGGTTATTTTCAGGGACCGGAGTGAGGCCAGATACCGGTTATGCGGCTAGTTAGTTCCCGGCCTGCCTTGTTTCGCGCACGATGTCGATCAGCCCCTTTGCCAGAGGGCTCATACAGCGGTGCTTGTGCCAGTGATCAACGCAGCTTGTGCGGAATCCACCACCCATGAAGACCTTCGCTCAGGGCTCGCGAACCTTCAGCACCTGATCGGCCTTCACGTCGTGAAGCTCTTGCACCTGCCCGCTGGGCCAATGAATCTGAATCGTCTTCGCAACCGCTTCTTCGCCCAGTCCGAAACGCACCAGCGGCTCGCTCGACGACGCATACCCCACGCTCGTCGTGCAGTGGTTATAGAGCTTCCTGCCGCCCGGCAGTGTCACTTCCACCTTCGTTCCAATTCCGTCGCGATTGCTGCGTGTGCCTGTGAGCTTCAGCGCCAGCCAGTGCCCCGCGTTCGGCGTAACATTATGAAATAGCCGCGCCGGCCCGTTCACGTTCGCAACAACCGCGTCTACGCGGCCGTCATTGTCGAAATCGGCGAAGGCAACACCCCGGTGTTGCCCCGCCTGCTGAAAATCGGCCCCGGCGGTCTTGGAAACATCTTCGAAGCGGCCATTCCCTTCATTGCGAAACACGGAGTTTGGCAGCGCCGCCGCCGTTCCCAGGAACCGGTCGAGCGCTGGAAAGTGCGCGTTCGCCGTGAACACGTCTTTGAATCCGTCGTTGTCGAAATCGTACAGGCCGACTCCCCAGCCCGTCAGCGTGCGCGTCTCCAGCGTCAGCCCCGACGGCGTCGTGTCGTCGTCGAACGTGGGCAACTTGCCGGTGTTTCGAAACAGCGAATAAGCATCGTTGATCATGGCGGTGAAGATCAGGTCGGGGCGGCCGTCATTGTCGAAATCCCGAAAATCCGCGCCCATGCTCGCCACCGGCCGGCCGTTGTCGTTCAGCGCCACCCCCGCAAGCATTGCCACTTCTTCGAACTTCCCATGGCCCAGGTTGTGGAACAGAAAATTCGGAACGGAATCGTTGGCCACGAAAATATCCATCAGTCCGTCTCCGTCGTAGTCCGCCACCGCCAGTCCCATGCCCTTGCCGAGGTGCGCGCCGAGCCCGGAAGACTCCGTGATGTCCGTAAACGTTCCGTCATGATTGTTGCGGAAGAGCAGGTTCGGCGTGTCGTGATACGCGTCCGGGCGGCAATAGAGCGGCTGCTCTTTCGTGCCGCACGCCGGCTCCAGCTTCGGATCCCACTGGACATAATTGCTGACCACCAGATCCAGCCAGCCGTCGTTGTCGACGTCGACCCACGCCGCCGCCACCGACCACAGTTTGCCGTAATTCGGTTCGACCCCGGTGAGGTGAGCCTTCTCGGTCACGTCCTCAAATGTCCCGTCACCGCGATTGTGATAGAGGAAATTCCGGTTCACGCCCGCGACGAAAATATCGGGATACCCGTCGTTGTCGTAATCACCGACGGCCACTCCCATCGAGTAGCCTTCGCCCGCCACACCCGCCTTTTCCGTCACATCCGTGAACGTCCCGTCGCAATTGTTGCGGAAAAGGCGATTGGAATATTCCGGACCCGTTTTCTTGAGCGACGGCATCGCCGCGCCGTTCGTGAAAAAAATATCCATGCAGCCGTCGTTGTTGTAATCGAGGGCCGCGACACCGCCCAGCATCAGCTCCGGTTGGCGAAAGTCTCCGGCCGCGCCGTTGCGCAACTCGAAGTTCAGCCCCGCCTTGGCGGCGATGTCCTCGAACCGAATCTGCCCTCGAGGCGCGCTCCCGGCCGCCGCCAGCAGCACGATTAGCGCGATTCCAAGCGCCGTTGATAGTCGCGCAGCCATTGCGCCTGTTCCGCCGCCTCCTTCGTCCGGCCTTGCATCTGGTAAATCCTGAGCAGCAGATTGTGTCCGGCGGGAAGCTCCGGCAGCAGCCGGACGCACTCCTCCGCGGCCTTCGCCGCGTCGTCGGTGCGCTGAAGCTGCAGCAGCACCTTGGCCCGCCACAGATACGCCACCGGCGTCTTCGTATCCCGCGCGATCACGCCGTCAACCGTCTTCAACGCTTCTTCCGCCCGTCCCGTTTCGTATTGCAGCTCCGCGTACGCAAGCTGCAGGTCGACGTCGTCTCGCGCCTCCGTATTCCCCAACAGCGCCTGAATCGCGGTCTCCGCCTCTTGCGTCCGAGCCAGCTTCGCGAGGCAGACCGCGCGATAGACTTGCGCCTTCGTCGCCCAACTCGCCTGCGGCGCCAGTTGCAGCGCCTTTTCAATCCGAGGCAGCGCGCCGCTGTAGTCTTCCCTCTGATACAGAAGTTGCCCGTCGAGAAACGCGGCCTGCGCTTCGCTGTTTTCCTCGCCTGCGCCGCCGCTCGGCGCCGTTGTTGCGGCCTGGCCCGCCTCCTTCAGATCCAGCGCGGCGAGAAACTGCTGCGCCACGCTGTACTGCGGATCGTCGCGCGGTATCGCCTCCAGTATCTGCCGTGCCTCCTTGGACTCGCCCGTGTCGGCCAACGCCCGCGCCAGATCGTACTGCGCTGGAATCGTTGGATCGAGCTTCAACGCCGCTCGAAACGCAGCCGCCGCTGCGCTCATGTCTCCCGCCAACAACGAGAATTTGCCCGCCGCAAACTGCTGCTGCGCATCATCCAGGCTGAGTTCCGCTCGCGCGCGGTACAGCGCCTTCGCCTGCGCGAACGCCTCCGCATCCTCATCCGGCACCTGCCGCGCCCCCATCGCCACCAGCGCTACTGCCGCGCTCATTCGCACCGTCGCCACCGGATCTCGCAGCAGCGACACCAGCTCCGGCGCCACCGCCGCGCGCTGTGCCGCCCGAGGCCTGATCGCGAACGCCGCCGTCGCCCGCACCAGCGGCTCACGATCGGCAAACGCCCGCAGCACCGCATCGTACGCCGATGGATCGTTCGGGAATTCGCCCAGGTACCCCGCCGCGTTCGCCCGAATCAACGCACCCTCCGTCGCGTCCGCCAATATCCCCAGCAGCACCGGGACCGCCGCCGCATCGCCCTTCTGCGCCTCGCTGAACGCATTCGCTCGCCGCACGAGTTTCTGCCCCGCCTTGTCGCCGTACCACGCCACCACCTGCCGTGCGGCCCACTTCGCGTCCTTGTCCGTGTGGCACAAGTTGCACGCATTCGGAATCCCGTGCCGAATCGTGTTCTCCGGCGCCGGCACGCTCATTGAATGATCGCGCATCCGCGCCCTCGCGCTCAGGACCGTCGCCGGCATGTGGCACTCGACGCACGAACTCTCCGCGCCGTTTGCCGCGTGATGCGTATGCGCCGGGATATTCGCCGCAATCTGCTTGTGGCACCCGCTGCAAAGAGCATTGTTCCCAGCCCGCAAATGCGGGTCTCGCTCAACATTGATCTGGTGCTCCTGCGCGTGGCACGTCACGCACGTCGCGCCCCCTTTCAGGAAACACTGGCTCTGCCACAATCCGAGCGCCTCGTTCGCCCACCACCTCGGCCGCCCGTCGGCCCAATACGGAGCGTCGTCCGACGCCGGCAGCCGGTACTGCATTACGGGCAGAAAATAATCGTAGTAATTCGCGCCGGCCTCGAACCCTCCCGCATACGTGTCGCGATACGAGTGGCACTCCGCGCAGATCATCGTGTTGCGCGCCGCGTCCAGCCGTGACAGATCGACGATGGTTTCCCTCACCATCGCCCGGGTCTTCGCGTCCAGCACCTTCGCGCTCGCCTTGGCCACGTGCTCGCTGCCGGGACCATGGCAACTCTCGCAATCGATCCCGAAGCTCTGCCATTTCGTGTGATAACGAAGGTTCTCCAGGTCGAAATTCTTCTCTCCTCGGCTTACGTGGCACGAATAGCAGCTCTTGTTCCACACCTGGACGCCGGCCGCGGCCTCTTCCGGATTCTGCGCCTCCGCCTGATCGATCCACTTCTTCTGGACGTTGTCCCACGTCGCGGGAATGACGATGATTTCCCCGTCCGGCAGCGTGGTCAGGTAGTGCTGGATGTGCCGCTCGCCCAGTGCGTACTCGATTTGGTGTTCCCAGGGTTTGCCCGTCAGAACTGACTCGGTGAAGTAATACTTGCCGCCGCGATGCTCCAACAAAAAGGTCGTGCCGCCCAACACGATCTTCCCTTGCGCAAAATCACCCTGGACGCTCTGCGGCGTCGCGGGCTGCATCATTTTGCTGTGCCGCGATTCCGCCCACTCGCGGCTGACGCTCGCGTGGCACTCTGCGCACGCCTCTGCGCCCACGAAATGCCGCTCGGACTGCGCCCGTACCGGCAACGCAGCCGTGAGCAGAAGCAGAACTCCCAGACTTCTCACCAGAAAACTTTGACCCAAGCCTGACATTGGCGAAGCAACCGAGGCTATCACGATTTTGGCCTGCTCCTTCTGGGCCTTCGCTTTCTCCGTGACCTCCTCCTTCGCCGCCCCGCCTCACCGTTCACGGAGTCAGGAGTTCCCTCCTTCTCTTCGCCCCGGCCAACGCACTCAGTTGTCCTTGCCTTTCTCTGAAATTTCAGATTTTCAATCTCAAATCGGCCTGTGTTTGGGGGTGGAAGCCCCGGACTTCAGTCCGGGGAGCACGGCCTTTTTACCCTGACCTCGGAAGGGCAGGCCCGCGGTAACCAGCCGAAAAAGGAAAGGGCTTTGGCCCTGGCAGGTCTCCCTCTCTCGTTCTAAACCACTCCCAGTACGTCTGGTCCCGGCTCCCATGTCGTCCACACCGATTTGCTGGAAAATCCCAAGTTTTCGAGGAAATCCTAGTTCTAGAACCATTGTAGTAGTCCTATAACTCGGATTCGGAAAATCGATGGATTCGTATCTGAAAAATACGAAAAATCACTTGACATCAACTTCTGCTTCATGGAGACTCGCCGCCAACCACATGGGTGTGTGGGGCTGTGGGTTGGGTCGAGGGGGGTTCCTGGGTGCAAATGGCGTTTTCCCTTTCCTTTGATTATCGATTTTGGAGTGCGGGCAGCAGCAGTTCTTTTGTCGGATCCCCGCTGCGCACCGCGCGATTTGTGTCTTCCGCCATTGATCGCATTTCGGACCACGCTCTGAACCAAACAATATTCGGCACCACAGAACTTAAGGAGGGGTGAATGTTGCGTAACCGCTTGCTCTCGATTTGCGCAGTTCTGCTCTGCGTGTTTGCGGTCAGCGCCTTGCCCGTTTGGGGCCAGGCGACCTCGACCGGTACGATTACCGGCGTTGTCACCGACAACACCGGTGCTGTTGTTGTCGGCGCGACCGTCTCGATCGTCGATAAGGCCACGGGCGATACGCGCTCCACGACGACCAACGAGACGGGTCACTACATTTTCCAGAACGCCAATCCCGGCTCCTACGTCATCAAGTTCAAGAAAGCGGGATTCGCGGAGCTGGACGTCACTGAGGCTACCGTCAATGTCGGTACCCAGTTGACTGAGAACGTGCAAATGAAGCTCGGCTCCATTGCTACCACCGTGACTGTCACGGAGACCGCGGGCGCCGAATTGCAGACCATGAACGCCACCGTAGGCCAGACGATTAGCGGTACTGCTCTCGACAACCTCCCGGCTGTTGGCCGTGACGCCACCACCTTCATCACCTTGCAACCCGGCGTCAGCCCTGACGGCAGCGTTGCTGGAGCAGTCGTTGATCAGAGCACCTTCATGCTCGACGGCGGCAACAACACCAATGACATGGACGGCAGCATGAACGTCTACACGCCGAGCTTCGCCAACGACCCGACGGGCGGAATTGCGGGCGGCGGGCCCACTGGCGTGATGCCGACGCCCATTGATAGCGTCGAGGAATTCAAAGTCAACACCGCCAATCAGACGGCTGACTTCAATAGTTCCGCCGGCGCTCAGGTCGAAATGGTCACTCGCCGCGGCACGAACCAGTGGCACGGCAGCGCCTACGAATACTATCTGGACAACAATTTCGACGCGAACAGCTTCGACAACAATAACGTGGGCAACGCGCTCCCCAGCTACCATTACAGCCGCTTCGGCGCTCGAGCGGGCGGGCCCATCGTTCCCAAGGAGATTCTCGGCGGGAAGACCTATTTCTTCGCCAACTACCAGGGCTTCCGTTGGCCGAACAGCTCTAGCTACGCGGCCGCGGTTCCCTCTCCCGGAATGGCGCTCGGTCTCTTGCAATTCGGCAACGGGTGCACGATTGCCAAGGGTGCCCCACCAGCAGCGAACTGCAATGTCTACAACCTCAACCCAACTGCCGTGACGTACCCGTCCAGCGCGCCCGCCATCGGCGCTCTTGTCCCCGGCACAACCTATCCCGGAACCGGCATCGATCCTCGCGGAATCGGTATCAACCCGGTCGTCGGCGCGATGTGGCAGAAGTACGAACCCGCGGGAACCTCTGAGGGCTGCAACAGCGTGGGTTTTGGTGTTCGTTGCGACGGTGTCAACGAGTTTGGCTTCGTCGGCAACATGTCCCTCCCTCAGGACGACAACTTCGCCGTCGTCCGCATGGACCACGACTTCGGCTCGAAGTGGCATTTCAACACAAGCTATCGCTACTACAGGCTGACTCGTGCCACGAACTCTCAAGTCGATATCGGCGGCGCCTTCGGAAGCGACCAGTTGGGCGTTCCGACCCCGCTCTCCAATCGCCCGCAGCAGCCTTGGTTTTATGTGGCGGGCTTGACCACCAACATCACTCCCAACGTCACGAACGACTTCCATTACAGCTACCTCCGCGACTTCTGGGCCTGGGAAACGGGCAATGCGCCGCCGCAGCCGGGAACCGATTCAGCTGGCGTTCTTGAGCCTTTCGGCGAGTATTCCACCACGGCCCTCACACCGTACAACGTCAACGCGCAGAACGTCCGCACCCGCTTCTGGGACGGCCATGACAACATGCTGCGTGACGACATCACCGTGCTCCACGGCAACCACCTCTTCCAGTTCGGTGGCACCTACGAGCGGAACTGGGATTGGCACCAGCGCACCGATAACGGTGGCGGTATCAACTTCACTCTCACCTACCTGCTCGGCGATTCGAGCGGTGCAGGTCAGGTCGACATGTCCCAACTGTACAACAACGGGTTTAGCAACGGCACGGCCAGCACCACGACTGCGAATCGCGACTTGGCCGCCGTCCTGGGCATCGTCACGGATTCCCAGGTCGCATATACTCGGTCTGGTGCTAACCTCCAGTTGAACACTAAACCCCTGACCCCGGCCCAGGACCAGAGCACCATCCCGTTCTATAACGTCTACTTCAGCGATAGCTGGCACCTCAGGCCAACCCTGACTGTAACGTATGGCCTCGGTTGGACCCTCGAAATGCCGCCCACAGAAGCGCAGGGCAGGCAGGTCGAGCTTGTCGACTCCAGCGGCCAGCAACTCGACCTGCAGTCCTATCTCAACCAGCGCAAGGCCGCTGCTCTTCAGGGCCAGGTCTTCAACCCCGAAGTCGGCTTCGCCCTCGTGGGCAACACCGGTCCCGGACAGAAGTATCCGTATAATCCTTTCTACGGCTCCTTCAGCCCGCGCGTTGCGGTTGCCTGGAATCCTCAGTTTCAGTCCGGCGGTTTCATGAGCAAGATCTTTGGTGAGAACAACACGGTCGTTCGTGGCGGCTATAACCGCATCTACGGCCGCCTCAATGGCGTTGACCTTGTCCTCGTTCCCTTGCTCGGTACGGGCCTGATTCAACCCGTTCAGTGCCGCTCGGCTCTCTCGACCGGCAATTGCGGTCCGGCCTTGCCCGACAGCCTCACCGCTTTCCGCATTGGAACCGATGGCAATACTGCCCCGATTCCCCAGCCGTCCGCCACTCTTCCGCAGCCCGTTTTTCCGGGCATCAACGACGTTTCCGCGGCTGCTGGCGAGGCTCTCGACCCCAACTTCCGGCCGAACGTGATTGACTCGTTCGACCTTACGATTCAGCGCCAGTTCGGGCCCAAGATGATCATGGAGTTGGGCTACGTTGGGCGCCGGATCACCCATGAGTATCAGCCGATTAACATCAACGCGGTGCCGTACATGATGACCGTGGGCGGGCAGAGATTTGACGCCGCTTACGCAGCCGTCGAGACGGCGCTCGGTTGTGCCACATCCCTCGGGGCTTGCGGTGCAAACGTCCCGGCCAAGACAGTGTGCACGGCGAACTGCGCCACGCCAACGCCCACTTTCTCACCGAACCCGCTCTACACTAGCTACTTCAACTCCCTTCCCTCTCAGGCGTTCTTTGAGAACGCGTTGCAACCCAGCTATTGCACGGGCTCGTATGCTGGTGTCGCATACGCGAACTGCACGGCCGCAATGGCTATCAAACAGATCGGCAACCTGGAGACCCAGAAAGTCTGGAGTCTCTGGAGCGGTCTGGACAACGGTGGCTTCAACTTCCCCCGTAGCATGATGAACACTCCGCTGAACTGCCCGACCGGCACCGAGATCGGTTGCAACGGCCAGCTCTCCAGCGGTGTGGGCGTCAACGCCAGCAACGGTTTCGGCAATTACAACGGCGCATTCGTCTCCTTCCGGACGACGGATTGGCATGGCATCACGTCCCAGCAGAACTTCACTTTCAGCAGGGCGCTGGGCACCGGTGCTTTTGTCCAGGCCACCAGCGAGTACACTCCCAACGATCCCTTCAACCTGAAGATAATGTATGGTCGGCAGGGATTTGACGTCACCGACGTGTACAACATGTTCATCGTCTACCAGCCTCCGGTCTTCAAGGGACAGAATGGATTGCTTGGACGAGTCCTCGGTGGCTGGAGCTTCTCGCCAATCTTCACGGCAGGCAGCGGCTATCCGCTGTATTGCAACACTTTGACGGATGCCCAGTCCTTTGGCGGAGGCGACGGTGCCAACTTCTTTAACAACGAACAGTGCATCTTCAGCCAGGCGCCGCCAAGGGCTACCTCGCACTACACGTTTACTCCTGCTTCCGGCGGAAACCCGGCGTCTACTTCGATCAATCTCTATTCAAATCCTGACGCTGTCGCCGCAACCGCTCGCGCCCCGATTCTGGGTCTCGATACTCGGGACAACGGCGACGGCGAATATAGCGGGCTGCCCTACTGGAACCTGGATTTCGAGGTCAAGAAGATGACGAAGATCTCAGAGCGCTTCAGCCTCGAAACCCAGTTCCTCTTCATCAACGTCCTGAACCACATGCAGCCTGGAACCGGTAACGACCCCCTCGATTTGGGTTATGGAACAACGGGGTGGGGCGACATGTCGACCCAGGCCAATACTCCGCGGCAACTGGAGTTTGGCATCCGGCTCAACTTCTAACCCTTCCCAGCTCCAGCTGGATTACGGGGCCGCCCCGACGCAAGTCGGGACGGCCCTTTTCTTTTGCGCATCCGAACTTCATCCGAACCCGCCTTGTTTTGCGCCGCGCCCGTGCGATCCGCGCTGACACTTTGCCGCCGAGCGCCGGAGGCGCGATTGTACTTAGCCCGGCACGCAGCGCAGCAGAGTGCCGGGAACCCGAGCAACCCATGTCAAATGGTGTCAGGAGTCCCGGAGGGACGGTTGGCCGCACGGCCGCAGCGACAAGATGATGACCAGCCGCCGAGCCGGGACCCTGGTTCTAGCCGTACTACTCAATTTTTGAACCTGTTCAGAATCTCCGTTCCGTGCTACCGTGGCCCGTTTTTATGTTTGGCAAAAATGAGTGCAGCGGGAGGAAGAGAGCATGGAGCGCGAACAAAGCGATGGAAGGTTTGCTAGGGGGCGCGCGTCGAATGTGGCGGCTTGCCTTTACTCCTCGACCTCGTTTGCCTCCGCTCTAATATACAGTTCCGCGATTAGAAATCTCCGTAACTCGTTGAAAACACAGGGCCGGCACCATGTCTAATATACAGTTCCACGTGAGTCGTGCCGCCCGAACCGCCTGGGTTCCGGCGGTGGGCTTCCCAATTCCGCGGGTTCGGTCAACCCGTCCTTCCCTCCCTCTGTGTCTCTGTGCCTCTGTGGCAGATTCTAATCGCCAAATTCGAATATTAGAACACCTCGTAAGTCATAGAAAACAAACGACAGCACACCGTTCTAATCGCCAAAAAACGCGAAATGCACCCCTGCTTTGGGCCGGCCTCGGAAACGGGGTTCTAATCTGTACAGAGAATATTAGAAATGCCTCTAACTGATAGAAAACAAAGGGCGAACGCCATTTCTAATCGATACAAATGCCGGAAGGAAAGACTCTCAACGGGAGGGGCCCTAAACCTGCGCTGTAGCCTTGGCCCTTACGATCGGCCGGTCACCCGCCGGGCACGGCTCTCCGCCATGCCCAACCAGCAGGTGCTTGATCAGCTCCTGAACCTTTTGCTGGCCCTCGCGGCTCAGTCGCGCATCTTCGTGGATGGAGACGTCCCTCGACCGGCGGATTCGCCTCGCCTCGAGAAGAGCCGACGCAGCCTCGCTTCGCAGCCGCTCGAGCGCTTCGCAATGGGCCTTCGGCGCCATCTACGCCCAATTTTACAACCCGCTCCCGGACGGTCCACAACGGTACTTCCGTACCACTCCGCGGCAACACGCGCCGCCCGGCATAGAGGTCATCTCCATGGACGCGCGCGGCACCGACTCAATGGCCCGCCGGCACACTCCATCGTCGTCATGGAGCGTTTCAATATACAATCGGTCGGGGTCAAACCCGTGAAAACCCTGAACGATGTCTACTCCTCCCTCTCCTCCTATCGCCGCTATGAAGTCTGGTTCGTTCGCCTGGGATTGGCAGACGGCTCGGGGGCATGGTGGTTCCGGTATCTGCTGATGAACCCCGGGCGCGGCGGCTGCGCGGAAGGTCCGCGCGGAATGCCGGCTCAGGTGTGGGCCACGTGGTTTCCGCGGCAGGGCAAGCCGGAGAGTTTCATCCAGGGGTTCTCCCTGCAGGATCTTGAGCTGAGCGGCAGAGGTCAAAGTCCGTTCCACTTTCGAGTGGCCGGCAACGCGATCGACGAAAACTCCTGCCGCGGCGCATTGGAAGTCGGAGGACACACCATTTCCTGGGACCTGCACTGTCGCTCCACGTTTCGCGTCACGCTCAGTAACAAAGGCTGGATCGGTTTCTCGCGCACGCCGCATTCTGACGCGCTCTTTTCCGGCCAAATCAGGTTCGACGGCCAGAGTTCTATCGGCGATCCCCTGGGTTTCGGTGTCCAGGGACATAACTGCGGCTACCGGCATCGCAACTCCTGGAGCTGGACGCATGCGTATTTTGTTGCGCCCGAAGGCCCGCCCAGCACGCTGGAGGCGTTAACCTACGAGATGCCGCTTGCGATGGTCTTTCGCAAAGCGGTGCTCTGGCATGACGGAGAACAGCACGTCTTCCGCAACCTGCGCGAGATCAAGAGAGACCCGAAGAACTTGCAGTGGGATTTCAAGTGTTCGACGCGGGATGGACTCGAACTCGAAGTGGCGGTCGATGGTCCCGGCGAGAGCATCCATCGATTGCCTTACGTGAAGACGGACTGTAGCGGGACTTTTGAAGTCGCGAACAACAGCCTGGCGAGAGCAACTCTGCGCTTGCAGCGCCGAGACAAATTGATCGAGGAATTGGAGACGACTGTCGGCGCCGTATTGGAGCTGGTCAGCGGTTGACTTCTTCGTACGAATGGGCTTTCGCGAGGCGCTCGGCGACGACCGAGTAAGCGAGGGGATTGAACGCCATCCCTACGTGAGTTCCCGGAACCTCGACGTCGACTTCAGGATTCCGCGTCATGCAGTAGCGCCAGTCCACGATGCCGTCGTGGCGGGTGTAAATCGCCGTCTGGATCACCGAGTCCGGAACCTCGCGCCTCAGCGAGTCGACGAAATTGCACGTGCACTGACCGGTATAACAGTTGGGCAGCACTCCGCGGCCGTTCTCCGCAAGTATCCGCAGGCGAATGGCTTCCGCGGCGCGAAGGACTGTTCGAGTCATGATCGTGCCCCGAAACGGCGAGGCGAGCGTGATGACGGAGGCGACGTCCTTCGACCGCTGTCCCGCCACGGATCTTGCGATCACGCCACCCAGGCTGTGACCGATCAGGTGAATTTTCCGCCCGGTTTCGGCCAGCGCCTGTTCGATCGTTTCGTTCAGATGGCGCTGGATCAAGAGGTTGGGGCAGTCGGCGTTGATGCCGATGCCGGAAAAATACGGCCGGTACCCGATGCGGCCGAGCCAGCCGTGGAGTTCCGTCAAATAAAGATCGGTGCCGAGAAACCCGGGAATGATGACGACGCCCGAATCGTCGCCGTGCGGCACGCCGAAACCGTAATAGACCGGGGTCGCATGAAGCAAGAGGACCTCAGCCCCGAATAGCGCCTCGGTCCAGAGGGAGGTGTTGGCTTCCGAGTGAGGATGAGGGAATTGCATGGGCGACGCCGATTTCGATGACCCGTTTACCCGTTTCTGTTTGCGCAATGTTTTCCTGGGTCCGCCCGGCACACACCCCTCACGGAAGTATGACCGCAAGGATTGAGCGTTCCGGGAGAACATTATACAGCTACGTTCGCAACTCCTCCAAGAAACGTTCGAATCATGTTACAAGCTGGAACGCTTCGGGGACTTTCGTTTTTGCCCTCGCGCGCCCTTCAGCCGGCCCTCCAGATCCGCCACCCTACTGCGCAGGGCGCTAAGTTCAGCTTCAGCTCCCGCCTGCGGGTGCGATGGCGCGGCACCCAGGAAGTTCTTGATCATGTCCACCGGCGACACGATAGCAGACTGGACTTCGCCCAAGCGGCTCTGGACCGCGTCCTGAACTTTCTGATAGGTGTCGAACGCGGACTTCAAATACCACATGATGAACTCCTGCCGCACCTCGTCCGAGGCGACGATCAACTGGCGCAGGAGCTCGAGCGGCAAGCCGGTGGGCTTCTCTTTGGCATCCTCGGTGATGATCTGCGTCAGGGTGACGCGGGTCAGGTCCTGGCCGCTCTTGGCATCCAAGACCTTGACATCCTTGCCCTTGCGAATAAGCGCGGCAATATCGTCGAGGTTGACGTAGCGGCTGTCCGTGGTGTCGTAGAGCCTGCGGTTGCTGTATTTCTTGATGATGACGGTGGAGGGTTTCATGGGCGTTTTATGCTGCCCTGCACAAATGCAAAATAACGCTTGACAAGGGGTTTGTCAAGCACTAGAGTGAACTTGATGCTGCACTGCAGCAATCGGAGGTGTGAGATGCAAGCAGCCAAGACCGAGACGTCTCGCCATCCCAGGGAGTCGTCTTTCGTTTCCGTTCTATCGGGTTGGGCGCAACAGGGGGTGCAGAGTCTTTTTGCCACGCAGCGGATCCTTCTGGATCTGGCTATGAGGCAAAATGCGAACGTTATGCACGCTCTGCGGCAACAACTGAATGACCCGCATCATTCACCGACGGCCATTCTCAGCGAGATGGCCGGCGAGGGAATGACCAATTTCATTGAAGGGCAAAAGATTCTCTTGGATTTGGGCAGGCAACAGAACCAAATCCTGATGACCGGCGTGAAGCAGCGCGTCGGGGATTGGCCCGCAGCGCATGCCATGACGGACGCTCTGCGGCGAAGCGTGGAGACCTTCATCCACATGCAGGAGGAGTTCCTGAAGGTGGCAGACAAGCAAACTCATAGTTGGGTAGAAGCCGCCAAGGCCGGCAAGCCATATGAATCGAAGCACCTGGTCGGACTGGCACGCGAGGGCTTGGACAACTTCGTGAAAGCACAGAAGCAGTTCCTGGACATCGTCGCGGAGGAGACCGCCAAGGCTACGGGCGGAAAGCGAACGAACGGCGCGGTCAAGAAAGTCAAGGCGACCGAGCTGTCAGAACTGGCTCGAGAAGCAACGGAGGCCCTCATCGGTGCCCAGAAGAAGCTCGTTCATGTGGCGGGCAAGCAGATGAACGCCAATGTGAAGAGCGTGGGAAACGCCATGGAACTGCTGCGGCCATTCCCGTTCGTCCCGTTTGCTGAGCTGACTCGGGAAGGTGTGAAGAGCTACGTCGACGCCCAGAAGGCACTGATGGATGCGGTGGTGAAGCCGACGGGCGAGCACAAGCATGCGGCCAGACCAGTACGGCGAGGAAGGAAACCGACGCACCCCAAGAAGCACGCGGTGGCAGCGGCCGCTGCGTAAAGGGAACCGGAGGGAAGGGCAGCCGTGCCCTTCCCTCCCGCTCGACCACGCGAAGTTGGACCGGAAACGATCGGCATCTGCCAGGGCGCATGACAGCGCCTTCCAGACGGCAGGACCAGTTGTATTCCAGCCCATCGCGATTCGCAATAGGTCGCGCCCATGCCGCGAACTGCAAGCCAAGTCCGCCTGTCGCAGCGAACGCTGAAGAGTTTCGAAACGTATATTCGCGAGGCTGAGGCGGCGATGGAACAGACTCTCCGCGGCGCGTTCCTATGGTCTGACGCCAGTTCGGAGAGAGCCCAGCAGGTTCGCGGCGGAGATATCGTGGCGCAATTCTGGTCGGCCCAGGGGCCGGTGAAGGTGCCGAATGGCTTGATCCATGACTGGATCGGCGCCGCGTGGACACGCGGCACAACGATCGAAGCCACACTGGCGCTGATACAGAACTACGACAATCACTCGGATATATACAGGCCCGAGGTAATTGCTTCAAAACTGATAAGCCGCCACGGCAACGAATTCCAGATCTATCTGCGGCTTCTCAAGAAGAAAATCATGACCGTGGTCCTCGACACGGACCATCGCGTAGAGTACCGCCGCATCGACCGGGCCCGCTGGATCTGCCAGTCATACACAACGCGCATAGCTGAAGTGGAGAATGCAGGGAGTCCGAACGAGAGAGTGCTGCCGCCCGACACCGGCTTCGGATTCCTGTGGCGCCTTTACTCCTACTGGCGATTCCAAGAGCGCGACGGCGGCGTGTATCTCGAATGCCGAGCGATCTCGTTGACGCGTGACGTCCCCCTAGGGCTGGGATGGATCATTGAACCGATCATCCAAAGGGTCCCCAAGGAATCACTGATCCATACGCTCGAGTGTACGCGCCAAGCGCTGCTCACCGAGGCGAAATAGTTTCTGGTCTTGGCCAAGGATTCGGCTTCATCCCCCGTTGGTCCCTCTAAGTCACCCGTACTTTGTTCCCAGGAGCCCTTGCTACGTGACCGTGGTCACCGTGACCCGTGACAGGCACCACGGACTCGACACGTCGCGAGGGGTCTAGTAGACGCTGGCTGGTGGATATTGCATCGGCCGGACGGTGAGGCGACGTCATGGACCTGCGCAAGTGGTCTAAGTCGGAAGTTGAATACGGCCGAAAGGTTCTGAATTCCGGGCTGGAGGGAGCTCGTTCCGGCCGAGAAGCGTTTCTCAATGGAAGACCTCTGACTCCGTTTCTGGAAGCGTCAGTTCGAAAGGCCGTGAAGCCTGCCGCCCTCGGCGTGTGCATTGGCATGTTGGGCAGCTGTTCCGGAGATCGGCACAGATCAATCGGCAAAATGCTGATGTTCGGTTTGCTTGGTGGAGCAGTCGGCTTTGCCGCAGGGATGGCCTGGCAGAGCCGGCGCCTAACTGCGAGCGCCGCTCAGGGCGCCTTGCGGAACATTGACAAAGCGCGCGATGAGCACTGGGTGGAGAAGCATCCGATCGCCTATGCGTAAAAGCAAGAAGAGCTGACTCCAGCGATCAGACCGCTCGACTTCATCGTGAAAGGCGGAAAGGTAAGAGGAGGATGCTTTTCGTAGGCTTTGGGCCCCCCATAAATGACTCGGGAGGCAATGACCGTGGGTACCGCATTGAAGCAGTCAGTTCAAATCCCCCCAGCCACAGAGAACCTCAGTGAAGAGCGAATTGCCTATCTAGAAGGACTCGTTCGTCAAGCCAAGGTTGCCTCGGCCGTCTTTACGCAATTCACCCAGGAAGATGTGGATCGCATCGTCAAGGCGGCGGTGTTGAGCGGGCTGGAGCAGGCTCAACACCTGGCCCGACTTGCAGTTGAGGAGACCAGGCTCGGGGTGATGGAAGACAAGGTCATCAAGAACATGGTAGCGACGGAATTCGCTTACGACTACGTCAAGGATAAACGGACTGTCGGCATCATTCGCGAATTTCCCGAACGGAATCTAGTGGAGATGGCTGAGCCGATCGGCGTCATTTTCTCGCTCGTACCGATCACCAACCCCACGTCCACAGTCCTCTTCAAGTGCATCATGGCCCTCAAGACGCGGAACGCGGTCATCTTCAGTCCCCACCCGAAGGCCTGGCGATGCTGCGCAGAAACCACAAGGATCATGTACGAAACCGCCGTGAAGCATGGGGCACCCGAGGGAGTGTTTGCCTGCCTGGAAGCGCACGTCCTGGAGGACAACGCCTACCTGATGCGGCACAAAGACGTGAGCCTGATTGATGCCACGGGCGGGCCGAACGCGGTGAAGGCTGCCTATAGCTCCGGCAAGCCCGCCTTGGGTGTGGGGCCGGGCAACACTCCTGTCTACCTGGAGAAAACGGCGGACCTGAGCACATCGGTGGTGGACATCATCATTTCCAAGACCTTCGACAACGGAACGATCTGTGCCTCGGAGCAGACGGTAGTGATCGATGACGAGGTTTATGACCTCGCGCTGGCGAAATTCTCAGAACTCGGCGCACACATCTGCACCGAGGACGAGAGGAAGCTGCTTGAGCGCGCGGTGATCGATCCTCAAACCGGATTCATGCAGGGCATGGCCGTCGGCCAGAGGGCCGACGACATCGCCCGTTTTGCGGGCTTTGCCGTAGAGCCGAACACAAAACTTCTGATTGCACCGATTCAGGGTGTCGGTCGCGAACATCCCCTGTCCGTCGAGAAGCTGTTTCCCGTGCTGGCCGTGTATCGAGCAAAGTCCGTCGATGAGGCGCTCAAGGTGTGCGTGGACGTGAACCACGCCGGAGGACTGGGTCACACCGCGGTCATCTTCTCGCACAACGATGAAATCGTCCGAAAATTCGGCGAGGTGATCAACGCGGGGCGGATCATCGTGAATTCGCCAGGCTCGATCGGAGCGCTGGGCGCCGTGTACAACGATTTGGTGCCCACGTTCTCCTTCGGATGCGGAACAGGCGGCGGCAACAGCACGACCGACAACGTCAATATCTTTCACTACCTCAACATCAAACGCCTGGCCCGGAGGACCCAAGCCCATATGTGGTTCCGAGTTCCCAATCAGATTTACTTCAACATGAGCGCGGTGGAGAACGTGCGCCAGTTCCCGTCGCACTCAACCACCATCGTGACGAGTCCGGCGCTCGAACAGATCGGGCACGTCGACATCGTCCGGCGCTATATCTCGCCGCAGACTCATGTCCATGTACTTGTCATTCCCGATGCGGAGCCGGAGATCAGTGTCGTCATGCAAGGAGTCGAGGCCCTCAATCTCTACAAGGCGGACCAGATCATCGCGCTAGGCGGCGGCTCCGTGATCGACGCTGCCAAGATCATGAAACTCAAGTACGAATCTCCGGAGGCTGATCTCGAGGAGCTGGCCGCACCTTTCCTGGATCTGCGCAAACGCGTGATTCAGTATCCGACCGACAAAGTCCACCGGGCGCGGCTGATTGCCATTTCCACGACCAGCGGAACGGGAAGCGAGGTCACTCCGTTTGCCGTGCTGACCGACAAGAAGTGTGGACGCAAGGTGACACTGGCCGATTACTCGCTAAATCCGGATGTGGCGATTGTCGATCCGCAGTTTGTCATGTCCATGCCGAGGAGCCTTACGGTGGATACCGGCATCGACTGCCTGACGCACGGCCTGGAAGCGGGAGTCTCCAACTACGCTTCGCCCTACACGGACTCCAATGCCATGCAGGCGATCCGTCTCGTGTTCAAGTATCTGCCGATCGCTTACGAACACCCGCACGATGAAGAGGCGCGCTGCATGATGCACAACGCCGCCTGCATTGCGGCGATGGCGTTTTCCAACGCGTCCGTGGGCGTATGTCACGCCCTGGCGCATGCCTTCGGCGCGCGATTCGGCGTGGCGCACGGCCGAGCCAACGCGCTCATGCTGCCGCACGTGATTGCATACAACGCGGAAGTGCCTGTGAAGTTCATGCCGTCGCCCTACCAGCACGGATATATAGCCCACAAAAAGTACGCCACGATCGCGGACCTGCTGGGCCTGGGCGGTCAAACCATTGAAGAAAAAGTGGGGAACCTGATCGCGGCGACGGAGGAGTTACTCGATCGGCTGGAATTTCCGCGGTCGATCGCCGAACTGGGAATTTCGAAAGAGGAATTCGAGCGAGCGGTGCCGGAGTTGACCAAGACTGCGTTTGACGATCCTTCGTGGCGGTCGAACCCACGGATGCCGCTCGTGAGCGAGCTGGCTGAATTATTCCGTAAAGCTTATCAAGGGCGGGGGCCAGGGGGGGCGGCCAGCGCCCCTCTTGAGCGAACTCTGCAGTGAAGAGTGCAGATGGCAATGATCGCGGTGTGGCTGAACATCGATGAGAAATGCGTGGCCCCGGCCTTGCACGACGCCGCAGACAAGCTGGATGGCGGGGAGGGAGAGGTAGTGCTGGATTTTGTGTCCGTGCGCCGTGTGGATTCAAGTGCGCTTCGAGCGATGGAGCGCTTTGCCCGCATTGCTGACCAGAAGAGGGTCAAGATCGTGTTACGGGGCGTCAACGTCGACGTCTACAAAGTGCTCAAGCTCGTGAAGCTGGCGCCGCGATTTACTTTTGCGAACTGAGGCTGACGCAAGGCAAGGGATCTGGAGAGCTGTCATGCAGAACCATCAACAGAGTGACCGCCTTTCCTGGGGTGACACCGTCTTCCTAAATCTCGAAAGGGAAGGCATGCCGCTCAATGTGGCAAGCGTCTGCGCGTTCGACGGTGAGATCTCGTTCGAAGACTTCGTTCGGTTCGTTCAGTCGAAGCTACCGCTGATTCCCCGGTATCTCAAGCGTGTGGTTCCGGAGCCGTTCGGTCTGGGCCTTCCCAGTTGGGAATACGACGCGCGGTTCAATCTGCGCCGCCACCTGCATGAAATGACGCTCAAACACGGCACTGACACCGAGATGAAAGCCGTTGCCGCAAAGCTTTTCGGTCAGGTAATGGACCGGCAGCACCCGCTGTGGGACATGACTCTCGTGCACGGACTAAGGGGCAATCGCACGGGATTCATTATTCGTCTCCACCATTGCCTCGCCGATGGGATCGCGGGAGTGGGAATGATGAACGTGCTTCTGGATGCGAGCCCCGAGGTGCCACGTCTGCCCAGGAAGAAGTTGCGATTCGGTGTCCCGAAGGCGCCGCGCGACCCGTTGAGCTCGCTCGCCAGCGGTTTCGTCGATTCGTATTCCGAATTCGTGAAGCGGGTTCTCTCCGCGTGGGAAGACCTATTGAGCATCACCGAGCGAGCTGCTGCGAATGGCAGCAACCTGGCCACGGACGACTTGTCTCACTTTCTCCCGGAAATCACGACATCGACGGAACGGTTGCGATTCAATGTTATCTACCGCGGACCGCAGAAATTTGCCTGGGCGAGAATTCCTCTGGCGGACGCCAAAGCGATCCGGCAGGCATGCGGGACTAGCGTGAATGACGTGCTCCTTGCGCTCGTGACCGCGACGATTCGGCGATACTCGGAACTGCACGGTGATCGGGTCAAGGGGCGGCTGCTCCGCATGATGGTTCCGGTGAACCTGCGCGGCAGCGACAATCCGGGCGAAATGGGGAATCGCATCTCCCTCGTGCCCGTCACCATTCCACTGGATATCCGCGACCCTCGAAAGTCGCTGGCTGCGGTGCATCGGCGAACGGAGTTTCTCAAACACGGACATGCTGCCGAGTTGGTGAGTTTAGCGGGCGGTCTGATCGGCATCTTGCCCAGCGCCCTGCAGGCGTTCGCTGGGCCGATGATGAGCCAGTTGCCCATCACACCTTTCAATATGGTGTGCACGAATGTGCCCGGGCCGCAATATCCACTCTACCTGCTCGGCCACAAGATGCTGCAGTGGTATCCGTATGTCCCCGTGGGCGGCGAGATGGCGGTCAACTGCGCCATCTTGAGTTACGACGGTAATGTGTATTTCGGGTTCAGCGGCGATGTGCACGCCGCGCCCGACTTGCGGCGCCTGGAAGAGTTCCTAAGGGTAAGTTTTGCGGAACTGAGAGACGCGGTGAAACCGCGTCGAAGAAACGCGGTGCGGAGCGCGAAGGTGCATGCGAAGGCTAAGGCGACGCCACGATCTGCGCCGGTGGCAGTCACAGTCCGTGAGTCCGTTCCCGTTCAGGCCCCTCCCCTTTCGGTGGCGTCGACGCAGACGCCACCACCAAGCGCCGAAGCGGAAAAAGTGCCGGCGCAACCTGATCTCGTGGTGACGGCGAGGCATGGGACATTCGCGGGAGCCACGGCTGACCTTCCTCACGAAAGGCCGAGGGCATGACGGAAAGCATGCAGTCCGCGTTAGAAGTCACGTCGTGGTTAGGCTCTGGGTGGCCCATCTTCGTCACTATTCATATTCTCGGCGTCGCATGTTTTGCCTACATCGTGGCGAGGCGCTTGGTTCCCCTCTTTCGGGCACAGCGTGATCTGCGCTTTGACCAGCCTCTGGCGCGATTGGGAAAGGTTCTGAAGTTCTGGCTGGGCCAGTGGAAACACCCGCGGTACAAGGTTGCCGGGATCCTCCACATCCTGTTTTTCGCTGGATTCATTCTTCTCGTCGCCCGTGCCTTCGGCGTCTTGATTGTTGGCACTTCTCAGAATTTCGTGATGCCGGGCCTCTCGGGAGGGGTCGGCCACGTATACGAAGAGGTCACGGACTACGCGGCGACGGTTGTCTTCCTCTGCATGATATTCGCGATCGTGCGCAGGCTCGTGTTCAGGCCCGCGCGCTATGCGGTGCCCGCACGATATGGCAAAGCACACACTGCGGATGCCGTTTTCCTGTTGGCACTGATCGCGATCCTGATGGTGGCTGACAGCCTCTTCGCGGGCGCGAGCGCGGCTGCCCAAGGACAGCAAGGCCGACAGGCTGCGTTGGCGACCGTTTTGTCCATGCCGTGGGCGTTTAACACGGCCCTGGCTTCCGCTTCCGTTCCGGTGCTCCGGCGAGTCTACTTCAACGCCTACCTTCTCCATGAACTCACGTTCTACTTCCTGCTCTGCTACCGGCCATTTGGGATCCAGTTTCACGTGGAAACCTCGCTGTTCAACATTTACTTCGCGAAACTGCACAAGGGCACGCTCAAACCCGTAAGGTGGGGCGTCAGCGACGATCAACTGGACCAAGTGAAATCCTTCGGGGTGAAGACGTTTGAAGACTTCAGCTGGAAGCACATGCTGGATTTCTACTCCTGCGCCGACTGCGGGCGGTGCTCGGACAACTGCCCGGCGAATGCTGTGGGCAGACCGCTTTCGCCGCGGTTCATCACGATCAAAGCCAGAGACTACGCCTTCCAGCACTATCCGATGTTTGGCAGTCCAGGAAATGGCCAGCCTTTAATCGGCACGATTTATTCCGAGGACGAAATCTGGTCATGCACCACGTGTGGCGCTTGCGAAGAAGAGTGCCCGCTGCTCGTCGAGTACATCGATAAGATCGTGGACCTGCGGCGGGGCATGGTCGACGACGGAGATGTGCCTCAGTCCCTGCAGAAGCCCCTGAAAGCTCTCGAGAAGCGCGGCAATCCTTACGGCAAGATGGAAAAGAGCAGAGCCGATTGGGCCGACGCCAAGGACTTCCAACCGGTCTGCCGCGTTCAGACGGTCGACAAAAAGAGTCACGCCGAGACTCTCTATTTCGTGGACAGCATCACTTCCTACGACGACCGAATGCAGTCGATTGGGCGAGCCACGGCGAAGATTCTCAACCACCTCGGAGAGGATTTCGGAATCCTCGGCGCAGCGGAAAAAGACAGCGGCCATGAGGCCCGCCGGTTCGGAGAAGAGACGCTGTTCATGGCTCTGCGCGATGGCAATGTTGATGCCATCAAGTCATGTGGCGCAGAGCGCATCGTCACCGCCGACCCACATGCTTACAACGCGCTGAAGCACGATTACAAGGATGTGCCACCAGTCGAGCACATCAGCCAGGTGATCGCCCGCGGAGTCAAGTCCGGCAAGATCAAATTCGATCCGCTAGAAAACGGCAATAACGTCTACACCTATCATGATCCGTGCTACTTGGGCCGTCACAACCAGATTTACGACGACCCGCGCAACGTGCTCGACGCCATTCCCGGCCTGAAGAGAGTGGAGATGAGCCGGTCGCGCGACCGCTCGTTCTGCTGCGGTGGCGGTGGGCTGATGCTCTTCTACGAGCCCAAAGAAGATCAGAGAATGGGCGTCAAGAGAGTGCAAATGGCCGCCGAAGCCGGGGCCAACGTGATCGTGACCGCCTGTCCGTTCTGCATGGTCAACATCGAAGACGCAATTAAGGTCGCCGGCCTTGAGGGAACGATGACCGCTATGGACTTAGCGGAGTTGGTTGACCGACAGATAGCACGTGGGCCGGTCGCTGCAGAGTCGGCACCGGTGGACGAGATGCAGCCGGAATGCGTTGCGGGGAGGTGAACGTGAAGATTCTAGTCTGCGCGAAAAGGGTACCCGACATTTCGGAGAACGAGATCGTGCTCAACAGCGCTGGAGATGACATCGAACGCGACGAATTGGTCTATTCGATCAACGAACCGGACAACTATGCAGTTGAGGAGGCCCTTCAGATCGCGGCCAGAACCGGCGGAGAGGTCACGGTCGTTACGATTGGAGGTGAAGACGACGAGGAGATCCTGCGTCGTGAGATGGCCATGGGTGCAAACCATGGTGCGTTGATCACAGAACCCGCCTTCGCTGGGTCGGACGGCCAGGGTATCGCGACGATTCTGAAAGCGTTCGTACATAAGGGTGACTACGACCTGATTCTGACCGGGGTCCAAGCCGACGACGGAGCCGCACAGGTCGGCGGGATGCTGGCAGCGATGCTCGACTATCCGTTCGCTTCCCTTGTCAATTCCATTGAAGTTCTGGAAGGCCGCAAGTTGAGGATCAGCCGAGAAATCGAAGGCGGTAACAAGGAGCTGAGCGAGATCGATCTCCCGTGTGTGCTGTCGATTCAGACAGGCATTAATGAACCGCGGTACGTCGGGATGCGCGGTATTCGGGCAGTGGCGTCCGTCCCGATTCCAACCTACGGAGCGCCGGAACTCGGCCTTGACGTGAGCGCTGTGGGAACAAACGCCGCGAAAGTGAACCGCCGGGACTATTTTGTGCCCGCCCTGGGCGGCGGAGCCGAGATGCTTAAAGGCAACCGGGAAGAGAACATCGAGAGATTGCTCGAGCTGCTAGCTGCCAAAGGAGGGGTGCGATAATGACTCGAATCTTCGCTTACATCGTACACAGCGGTGGCGTGGCCGACGATTCAGCCCTGGAACTGGCAGCAGCGGCCCACCGAATCGAGGCTGCCGCATCGCCGACGGCGATTGTGAGCGGTTGGGGACCGGATCTCGATCGCGTTTGCTCGAGCCTGCGTGCGTTCTACGCAGAGACATGGAAGGTCGGGAACGAAGCACTTGCCCATCCAAATGCTGAACTGAACCGAAAGGCACTCGTCAAGGTCCTGCCACCCGGCGCCATCGTGTTGGTTCCGCATGACCATTTCGGAATCGATCTGTCGCCCGGGCTTTCCATCAAACTCAACGCGGCTTACGCGTCCGACGTCCTGCAAATCGAAGGCACCAAGGGCACCGATCTCGAGGTAGTCCGACAAGAGTTCGGAGGGCAGGTGAGCGCTCACGTTTGTTGCAACATTTCCTCGGGCGCGGTGGTGACCATACGCCCGGGCGCGTTCAAGCCACTGGAAAGCGATCCTCTCAGCGGCGTCATAGTCGACAAATCCTCTCAGGTCGGTGCCCTGACGGCTGGCCGACGCTATCTGCAGACCGTCGTCGCGGAAGAGGGTGATGTTGATATCACGAAGCAGAGTGTCCTGGTCTCTGTCGGACGTGGAATCCAGGAGAAAGACAACATCAGCATCGCAGAGGAGTTGGCCGACGCGTTGGGTGCTGCCGTGAGTTGCTCGAGGCCGGTAGTCGACGCGAAGTGGCTCGAGAAATCCCGTCAGGTGGGCTCATCCGGTAAGACTGTGAAGCCCAAGGTGTACCTCGCGTGCGGTATCAGCGGCGCATTCCAGCACCTAGTCGGCATTAAAGGCAACCCCTTCATGGTCGCGATTAACAAGAACCCTAAAGCGCCGATCTTCCGCGTGGCGGATATCGGAATCGTCGACGACATTCTGGAGTTCCTGCCCGAGCTGACCGCCAAAGTCCGCGAAGTGTGGGGCGTCTCAGCAAAGTGAGGTAACGGCGCAATGCTCACGAACAAGACACTAAAGCTGAGTTTGAAGTCACTCCGGGAATTCGCCAAGAAACGCTTGCCGGATCAGGAGTTGATCGATCTCGATGCTCGCGATGAATGCCCGATGGAGATTGTGCGGCACATGTGCAGTCCGGACAAGCTGGGCATTCAACTCCTATTCATTCCCGAAGAGTTTGGTGGCATGGGCGGTGGCACCTTCGATGTCTACTGCGTCTGCGAAGAAATGGCACGGATTGATCTTGGCGTCGCCACGGCAGTCCTGGCGACGTTCCTGGGCAGCGATCCCATCACGGTCGGCGCCAGCCCGGAACAGAAGAAGACTTGGCTTACGCGCATCGCCGAACAAGGGTTGCTGTTTGCGTACGGTGCCACCGAGCCTGAAGCCGGCAGCGATTTGGGGGCACTACGTACCACGGCCGAGAGGGTCAGCGTCAACGGTGAGGTGGTGGGCTACGAGATCACCGGTAACAAGCAATGGATCAGCAACGGCGGGGTGGCGGACGCTTATACGATCCTGGCCAATACGCCCAGCGGTCCGAGCTGGTTCATCGTTGAAAAAGGCGCAAAGGGCTTCACTCACGATGAGCCGGAGGACAAGCACGGCATTCGCCTAAGCAATACCGCAGCCCTCGCCCTAGACAACGTCTATGTCGACGCCGACAGGCTCGTCGGTGGTGTAGAAGGCCAGGGGCTCATTCAAGCACAGGCGGTGTTTGGCTATACGCGCCTGATGGTTGCCGCGTTTGGCCTCGGGGCTGGGTGGTCGGCGCTCGACCGCGCTATTCCCTATTCCACCAAACGCATCCAGGCGGGGGCGCCTCTCTCGGAAAAGCAGGGATACACCCACAAGCTCATCGTGCCGAATGTCGCCCGATTGGAAGCCGCTCGCGCCCACATCGAGGAAACCGCTGAGCGGATCGACGCAGGCGAAGGCAGCTTGAACACCGAAGGGGCAATTGCCAAGTACATGGCGACCGAGGCCGGGAATTCGGCTGCGGACGCCAGCATCCAGGCACTCGGCGGCTACGGCTACACGCACGATTACATGGTGGAGAAGATCAAGCGAGACGTGCGCATCACTACCATTTACGAGGGTACGTCAGAAATCATGGAGATGACCATCAGCCGCGACCGCTGGCAGATTCACCTCAAGACTCGCGGACAGCACTACCACGACGAAGCCAAACGATGTGAGGCACTGCACGCCCGCCATCCAACTGTGGGCGCTGACATCGCTGCACTCGCTTTTCACGCGCTAGCCGAGGTGATCGAGAAGGCCCGTGTCGCGCGCCTAACTCGCCACCAACACATTCTTCTGCGTCTCGGCGAGCTGATTGCCTACGGCGAGTGTTCGGGCAGCCTAGCGCGCCGGGCGGCGCTCATAGCTGAGAACAAGCTGAATGAAAAGGCCAACCAGCGATTCGATGCAGCGGGGTTGGCGGCGCTCAGCCGGGTCTTCGCACGCGAGGCGGCGCTCAAAGTGGCCGAGGACGGTTTGCGGTGGTTCATCGGGGCGGGGGATGTGAGTGACGCGGATGTGCCCGCGCTGGAAGCGAGCTTTGGACTGCCGGCGATCCATCGCGCGCAGCGGGGCCTGCTATCAGACATGGATTACGTAGCAGACGTACTGTACGGGCGTGCAGCCAAGCGAGCAGAACGGGCCGCATAGCGAGACGAGACCACAATCGGGCGCGCACTGACGCGCGCCGGAATGCTTCTCTCCTCATCGCAGGAGCACAGTCATGGAGAACAGCTCAGATCGAGCCATCGCGATTGTCGGAGTGGGAGCCATTCTGCCGGATGCGCCGAACGTACCGGCGTTTTGGGAAAACCTGAAGAACGGGCGCTACAGCGTCACCGAAGTCGATCCCATACGTTGGGACCCCGCGCTCTATTACGATGCCGATCCCACTGCCCCGGACAAAACGTATTCAAAGATTGGCGGCTGGGTGCGCGACTACGTATGGGACCCCATCCAATGGCACTTAGCGGTTCCACCGAAAGTGGTGGACGCCATGGATGGCGCACAGAAGTGGGCCATCGCCTGCACTCGCGAAGCGTTGCAGGACTACGGTTACCCGAAGAAACCGCTGGAGACGAATCGCACAGCGGTAATCCTCGGCAATGCAATGGCTGGAGAAAGACATTACCTCACCGCGTTGCGCATTTACTTTCCGGAGTACGCGCGTGAACTACCGGAGATCGCCAGCTTCGCCGCGCTGCCACAGGGGCTCCGCGCCGACATTACTCGCGAACTGCACGATCGCATTGCCAAACACCTTCCCGAGGTTACGGAAGACAGCATGCCCGGCGAATTGGCCAACTGCATTGCCGGCCGGATCGCAAACATTTTCAATTTTCATGGCCCGAACTACGTGTGTGACGCAGCCTGCGCGTCCGCAATGGCGGCAATCAACTCGGCCATGGAGGGGTTGATCGAACGGGATTTCGATGCGGTGATCACGGGCGGCATCGACCGCAACATGGGCGCCTCGACCTTCGTCAAGTTCTCCAAGATCGGCGCTCTCTCGGGAACCGGCACCCGTCCCTACGCCGAAGGAGCCGACGGCTTCGTCATGGGCGAGGGCGCGGCGATGTTCTTGCTCAAGCGCCTAGCCGACGCCGAGCGGGACGAAGACAAGATTTACGCCGTGTTGCGGGGCATGGGCGGCTCGAGCGATGGAAGGGGAAAAGGCATTACCGCACCGAACCCAATTGGCCAGAAACTGGCTATTGAGCGCGCCTGGCAGAGTGCCGGCCTGTCGCCTGCGAGTGTGACCTACATTGAGGGTCACGGAACGTCCACGCGCGTCGGCGACGTAGTGGAGGTGCAGAGCGTCGCGGATCTGCTCCGCGATTTCCATCTTCCACCTCATTCAGTGGCGGTTGGCTCGGTCAAGTCGAACTTCGGGCATCTCAAAGGCGCCGCGGGCGCCGCGGGACTCCTGAAAACGGCGCTGGCCCTTCACAACAAGATGATCCCGCCGAGCCTGCATTGCGAGCATCCCAATCCGGAAATCGACTTCGCACATGGACCGTTGTACGTCAACACGGAGTTCAGGCCGTGGGACGTCCCGCCCGACAGCGTCAGGCGCGCGGGCCTGAGTGCGTTCGGTTTTGGCGGCACCAACTTTCACGCAGTTCTTGAGGAGTACATTCCTCACAGGCTCAACGGAAACGGTAAGCGATCGGCGGCAGTTCGTCAGGTGTCGCCCAGAATGACCGAGACAACAATGAATGCACAAAACGCTTCCTCCAGTTCTCCATCTTCCTATAAGGCACCGCTGCGCGGTGCACTGGTAATCGGCGCCCCTTCGGAATCTGCGCTTGTCGAGCGCCTGCGAATCATAGAGAAAGACGCGAGGGCTGGCAGTGCGCCCGCCCCCTCCATGCCAACGGAAGGAGACTTGCGCGCGCCCGAACGCTTGGCGATCGACTACGCCGATGCTGCTGAGCTGGCCAACAAGGCGTCCAGTGCGCTCAAGGCGTTGGCGGCTAATCAACCGGCGATCTGGAAAGCGCTGCGCTCTCAAGGCATCTTTCGAGGCCATGGACCGGCGCCCAAGGTGGCGTTCCTGTATCCCGGGCAGGGTTCGCAATACGTGAATATGATGAAGCCGCTGCTCGCGGCCGAATCCATTGTGGCCAACACCTTTGCCGAAGCCGACCGGGTGATGGCGCCAATTCTGGGTAAGCCACTGAGCGATTTCATCTTTGTTGATCAGGGCGATGCAAGCGCCGTCGCCAAGGCTGAGGATGATCTTCGCCAAACGGCGATCACTCAGCCCGCGGTGCTAGCCTCCGATCTGGCGTTGACCCGCCTCTTGGCCGCTTACGGCATTGAGCCAGACTTCACCATGGGGCACAGCCTGGGAGAATACGCCGCGCTAGTTGCCGCGGGCGCCCTTCCCTTTGCCGACGCGCTCGAAGCCGTCAGCGCCCGGGGTCGCGAGATGACGCGCGTTTCAATGGATGACCAGGGCCGCATGGCCGCGGTGTTTGCTCCGCTGGAAGAAATCGAGAAGATTTTGAAGACGGTCAATGGCTACGTCGTGATCGCCAACATCAACAGCGAGCACCAGTGCGTGATAGGCGGAGCCAGCAAAGCGGTCGAGCAGGCTATGGATGCATTCCAGAAAGCTGGCTACGAAGTCGCCGCGCTGCCGGTCAGCCACGCGTTCCACACCTCGATTGTGGCACCGACAAGCGAACCGCTGCGACGCGTGCTGGAGCGCCTGCATCTCCGCTCGCCCCGCCTGCCGATTATCGCGAATATCAACGGCGAGTTTTATCCCAGGGGGACAAACGTTGTTCCGCAGATGCTGGACATTCTCGCGCGACAGGTTGCTTCGCCAGTCCAATTCATCAAGGGCCTGCGCACACTGTATGACGCGGGCGCCCGCCTCTTTGTGGAAGTGGGACCAAAGAAGGCGTTGCAGGGATTCGCGGAGGATGTGCTTGGCGAGCGCGGCGACGTGATATCAATTTTCACGAATCATCCCAAGGTCGGAGACATCCCAGCATTTAACCAAGCGTTGTGCTGCCTGTATGCGGCTGGACTGGGCCGCGACTCAGAGGCTGCGAGTGAACCCGCAACCGCGCCGGCAGAGACTCCAAAACCGAAGTGCGTCGCGCCCGCGCCAAAGATTCCCCCTGCCCCGGCGGCGCCATTGGACGGGGATCATTACGCAGAGCTGGGCCGCTTGTTTGCCGATGTTCTCGAGCGTGGCTGGCAGATTACCCATGGAGAGACCCGCCCGCCAACCAGTGTCCCCGTCGTGATCACTGGCGCAGCCCTGGGCCTGCCTGGAACCGAGCATGTCTTCGATGAAGCCAACATCAGCCGACTGCTGCACGGCGATCAGTTCATCGACTCCATTCCCGTGCGCTTCCGCCGGGCAATGCTCGACAAACACATTACTCGGCTAGTGAAAAACGACAACGGCGGCGCGTTCGAGACCATCACTAATGTTTCGGAGGTCATCAAACTCGCGGGCCGCGGTGGCACTTTCAATCTGGAGGAGGAATTCGGAGTTTCCGCCGATCGCCGGGCCGCCCTCGATCGCAATACCCAACTGGCTATCGCAGTGGGCCTGGATGCCTTGCGTGACGCCGGCATCCCGCTGGTGATGCGTTACAAGACCACAAGCAAAGGCACGCAGTTGCCAGACCGCTGGGCTTTGCCAGACGCGCTGCGCGACGACACCGGTGTGATCTTTGCCTCGGCCTTCCCGGGCCTTGATTCCTTCGCCCAAGAGATGTCGCGCTACCACGCGGACCACGCCCGCCGCGAGCAGCTTGCGATGTTGCAGAGTTTGCGTGCACGTGTAGCTGAGGCAAACGGGTATTCCATCTTGGGCCGAGAGATTGACAGGCGTATCGAAGAGTTGTGTGACGGCATCGAGAGAGAGCCTTATGTCTTCGACCGGCGTTACCTCTTCAGAATCTTGCCTATGGGCCATTCGCAATTCGCTGAATTCATCGGTGCTCGCGGGCCTAACACACAAATCAACTCGGCTTGTGCAAGCACCGCACAAGCGGTGACGCTGGCCGAGGACTGGATACGTACCGGAAGGTGCCGTCGCGTGATTGTGGTCGCGGCCGACGACGTCACCACCGACAATCTCATCGACTGGATGGGCGCAGGCTTTTTGGCCACCGGAGCGGCAGCCACCGACGAAGTGGTTGAAGAAGCCGCCACTCCTTTCGACCGCCGCCGACACGGGATGATTATTGGAATGGGAGCGGCCGGGCTAGTGGTTGAGAGCGCCGAAGCCACGCACGAAAGGGGAATGCAGCCGATCTGCGAAGTGTTGAGCGCGGTCACAGCCAATAGCGCTTTCCATGGCACTCGCCTCGACGTCCAACACATCAGCCAGGTGATGGAAGACCTGGTAGCCAAAGCGGAAGCACGGAGCGGTATCCAGCGTCAGCAGATCGCGCCGTATACGGTGTTCGTTTCCCACGAAACCTACACCCCCGCGCGCGGTGGAAGCGCCGCTGCGGAGATTCACGCGCTGCGTCATGTCTTCGGCAAGGCGGCCGACGAGATTGTGATCGCCAACACGAAGGGTTTCACCGGCCACGCCATGGGCGCAGGCATCGAAGATGTTCTTGCGGTGAAGGCGCTAGAGACGGGAATCGTGCCGCCAGTGGCCAATTTCAAGGAGGTTGATCCAGACCTCGGCACGTTGAACTTGTCGAAAGGCGGGGCCTACCCCGTAGAGTACGCATTGCGATTGGGCGCCGGATTCGGATCCCAGATCAGCATGACCCTATTGCACTGGGTAGCGACGAAGGACGGGGCACGCAGGACCCCCAATGCCCTCGGCTACGAGTACCGGATCGTTGACGCCAACGTGTGGAATTCCTGGCTGAGTCGTGTGACGGCTCAGGAGTCCGTGGGGTTGGAGGTTGTTCACCGCACGTTGCGGGTCCGCGATCAGAAGACGACCACGAGAGCTGCTCAAACCACTGCGGACCTGCAACCAGCGCAGATGCTCTCTCCCGCACCCCAACCAACACCACCGGCGCCTGTCATTGCTGAAAAATCGGCAACGCCGCCGGCCCCTCACGAGGTTGCTGAACCAAAGCCGAAGCCCCAAGACACGGCCCCCCCGTCTGCGCCACCGTCAAAACCCACGGTTGCGGGCGACTCCGTGAAGGAGCGCGTCCTCACCCTGGTCGTCGAGAAGACCGGCTATCCGAAAGACATGCTGGATCTCGACCTTGATCTCGAAGCAGACCTCGGGATTGACACGGTCAAACAAGCGGAAATGTTTGCCGCCATTCGCGAGACCTATAACATCCCCCGTGCCGAGAACCTGAAGCTGCGCGACTACCCGACGCTCGCGCATGTGATCCGCTTCGTGCATGAGAATCGGCCCGATCTCACCAGTATGGCTCCGTCCGCGGCGGCCCCAATAGCCAATGAACAGGCCAAGTCCAACGCTCAAGAACCCGCTGCGGTTCCGTCAAAGGCCGCTGACGATCCCGTGAAGGAACACATTCTGACTCTGGTAGTCGAGAAGACCGGTTATCCGAAGGATATGTTGGACCTCGACCTGGATCTCGAAGCGGACCTCGGCATTGACACCGTGAAACAGGCGGAGATATTCGCGGCCATCCGTGCGGCATACAACATTCCTCGCGATGAAAATCTGAAGCTGCGCGACTTCCCTACTTTGGCCCACGTAATTCAGTTCGCGCATGATAGGTCGGGTTTGCGAGCATCCGCTCCCAGCCCGTCCACTCCAGGACAGGAACAGGAATCATCGAAGAAGCCTCCCTTGTCCTCAGCATCTCCCGCTCCGAGAGCGGCAAGTGCGCCTCGTGCGGCCCTTGTCAGTCTGGATGCTGCAAATGGTATTCCACGTCGCGTACCGCTGCCGATTCTTCGGCCGCCCCTGAGTATCTGCAAATCCACAGGTATCACGCTGGGCCCAGGTCGCCGCGTAGTGATTGCGAGCGATGCCGGTGGTGTGGGAGACGCGCTGGCTCAACTGCTGGAGACAAAGGGCGTCGAAGTGCTTCGCATCGACGGCGCATTCGATTCAGATGTTCTCACCAATCACCTCAAGCAATGGATGGCCGCCGGCCCAGTTCACGGAGTCTACTGGCTCCCATCCTTGGATCACGAAGGACGCATCAACGAATTGGACCTTGCCTCCTGGCATGAGGCCGTACGCGGCCGTGTCAAGGGGCTCTACGCCACCATGCGTACCCTGTACGAGCAGATTGCGGCACCGGGCACCTTCCTCGTGTCAGCAACGCGGCTTGGTGGGCAGCATGGCTACGATGAAGCTGGTGCGATCGCGCCATTGGGCGGCGCGGTGGTGGGCTTCACCAAGTCTTATAAGCGGGAACGTCCCGACGTCCTCGTGAAAGCTGTCGATTTCGAAGCAGGACGGCAGACGGCGAAAATTGCCGAACTCCTTATCGAGGAGACGTTGCGCGATCCCGGAGCGATCGAGATCGGCTACAAGGCAGGACTGCGTTGGACGGTCGGCCTGCAAGAGCAGCCCGCGGTGGACGGCCGGCCCGGCATAGTGCTGGACGAGAACACCGTCTTCGTCATCACCGGCGCGGCAGGAAGCATTGTCTCGGCCATCACCGCTGATCTGGCAGCCGCTTCGGGTGGCACGTTCTACCTGCTTGATCTCGCGCCTGAGCCCAATCCGAACGATCCCGACGTCCGGCGCTTCGTGAGCGATAGAGAGGGCCTCAAGCGAGATCTATTCTCGCGGATACAGGCACGCGGTGAGCGAGCCACTCCAGCACTGGTAGAGAAAGAGCTGGCGGCTTTGGAGCGAGCACAAGCGGCCTTCGCGGCAATCGACACCGTCCGTGCCGCCGGAGGCACAGCCCACTATTTCAGCGTCAACGTCACGGACGCGAACGCTGTGGGCAGAGTGATCGATCAGGTACGGCAACTCAGTGGGCGTGTCGACGTCCTGCTGCATGCGGCCGGTATGGAACGCAGCCACTTCCTGCCAGACAAAGAACCGCGCGAATTCGACTTGGTTTTCGACGTCAAGAGCGATGGTTTCTTCAATCTTCTGCATGCCATCGGCTCCATGCCCTTGAGCGTAGCGGTGGCGTTCAGCTCGATTGCCGGCCGCTTTGGGAACGCCGGGCAGACGGACTACAGTGCCGCGAACGATCTACTGTGCAAGATCATATCGAGCTTCCGCGCCACGCGGCCAGCAACACGCGGCGTCGCCATCGATTGGACGGCGTGGGGCGGGATCGGTATGGCCACGCGCGGTTCGATTCCGAAGGTCATGGAAATGGCTGGTATCGATATGCTGTCGCCTGAAGCGGGCGTTCCTCTGATCCGTCGCGAGCTGACTGCGGGCGGAACGCGAGGTGAAATTGTGATCGGCCAGCGTCTCGGCGTTCTGTTGAGAGAATGGGACTCCACCGGAGGCCTGGATCCATCTGCTGCAAGAGCCCCCGGCCACAGGGGCTTACTCGCACAGGGACCGGCCATCGGCAGGATCACGAGCAACGGCCTTTTCAGCCCGTTGACCGTTGAAACCACTTTGGACCCAAAGATTCAGCCATTCTTGCACGACCATCAAATCGACGGCACGGCGGTTCTGCCCGGAGTTATGGGCATCGAGGCGTTTGCCGAAGCTGCTCTGTGCATGCTTCCCGACTGGCGCATCGAAGCAATCGAGGACGTAGATTTCCTGGCGCCGTTCAAGTTCTACCGGAACGAGCCGCGGACGCTGACAGTCGAGGCAATCGTTCATCCCCAGGGCGATGACCTAGTGGCGGATTGCCGATTGATTGGCCGCCGGCCAGTCGCGAATCAAGCCGACCCGCAAACGACAACGCATTTCACAGCCCGCGTACGATTGACGAAACAACCGCCGACGACAGTGACTACGCAAGGTCTCGGCAGGCAGGCCGGAGCAATTGTTGAGGCCGCTGATCTCTACCGCCTCTACTTCCACGGGCCCGCATACCAGGTCGTGAAACGGGCGTGGTGGAATGGAGAGAGGATTGTTGCGCTAATGGCGAAAGACCTGCCCGCCAATCATGACCCGGCCGAACTGCCGACGCTGACAGAGCCACGGCTGATCGAGCTCTGCTTCCAAGCCGCTGGGGTCTGGGAGATGGGAATCGCAGGCCACATGGGCCTGCCGCGGCATATTGACCGTGTTTCCATATTGCGTACGCAAGAGCTGGCCGAAGGCGAGCTGTATGCCGTCGTCAAACCCAACCCGAACGGAGAAAGCTTTGATGCTGAAGTTGTGGACGCAGGGGGAGGCCATTACGTGAGACTTGACGGCTACCGCACAGTAGCTGTTCCAGACGCCGTCGATCCCGAGAGGCTAAAAACACTACAGGACCTCCTTTTGGTGGGAGCCGTCGCGGCGTCGTGACGGATGCGGTATAAACCAGCGAGATAATCAGCAGATCGAGGCATTTATGCGGCATGAATTCCAGCGCGTAGCGATCGTCAACCGCGGCGAGGCCGCGATGCGGTTCATACACGCGGCGCGTGAGTTCAATCACGAACACGGCACGTCGCTGCACACCATCGCGTTTTTCACCGAGCCCGACCGCCATGCCATGTTCGTCCGTGAGGCAGACGAGGCGGTGTGTCTCGGTCCGGCACTCGTCCTCGATTCAAACACCCTGCAACCCAAGAGCAGCTATGTCGACTATGGGCGGCTCGAACGGGCGTTAGCGGCTACCGATGCTGAAGCAGCGTGGGTGGGGTGGGGCTTCGTGGCCGAACACGCTGCCTTCGCCGATCTTTGCCGCGAACTGGGCATCGTGTTCATAGGGCCAGACGGCGACGCGATGCGGCGCCTCGGGGACAAGATCGCCTCGAAACGATTGGCCGAAGAAGTACAGATACCAGTCGTGCCGTGGAGCGGCGGGCCCGTGGAGACTCTGCCCGACGCGCTGCTCCATGCTGAACGCCTCGGCTATCCACTCCTCCTTAAGGCTACGGCGGGAGGCGGCGGTCACGGCATTCGCCTCGTACGCTCGGAGAGTGAGCTCTCAAATGCCTTCGAGAGTGCACGCTCAGAGGCGTTCAAGGCCTTCGGAGATCCCACTGTTTTCCTAGAACAACTCATGCCGGGCGCGCGGCACGTTGAAGTGCAAGTCATCGCCGACAACTACGGAACAACCTGGGCCGTCGGCGTGCGCGACTGCACCATCCAGCGCCGCCACCAGAAGATTCTGGAGGAAGCACCTTCGCCAGCTCTCTCTCCAGCGCAAGACGAGTCGCTTCGCGCAGCGGCTGTGCGCTTGAGCCAAGCGGCGGCCTACCACAATGCCGGTACTGTGGAATTCCTGTACAAGCCGAAGAGCCAGAGTTACTCCTTCATGGAGATGAACACGCGGCTGCAAGTCGAACATCCGGTGACGGAATGCACGACCGGCCTTGATCTGGTCAAACTGCAGATTCACGTGGCGCGGGGCGGTCGCCTGGAAGGAAGGCCGCCGCGCACCGCTGGACACGCCATTGAGGTGCGGCTGAACGCAGAGGACCCAGACAGAAACTTCGCTCCCGCTCCGGGCGCCATTGAACGTCTGCGGATTGTGACCGGGCCAGGGGTCCGGGTTGACACGGGTGCCTCAGAAGGCGACACAGTTCCCGCAGACTTCGATTCGATGATCGCCAAGATCATTGCCTACGGTCAAGACCGGAAGGAAGCACTTTCGCGGCTACGCCGGACGCTGCGCGAGAGCGTCGTGGTCATTAAGGGCGGCACCAGTAATAAAGCGTTTCTGCTGGAATTGTTGAACCGCGACGAGGTGCAGCGTGGCCACTTGGATGTCGAGTGGTTGGACCGTCTGGCAGCCGCCGGCGAGCACCTTTCGCGGCGTTACGCCGACGTCGCCCTAGTGCAGGCTGCAATTGAGGCCTACGATGCGCAGCTAGCGGTGGAGCAGGCACAGTTCTATGCGTCGGCCATGCGTGGACGGCCACAGGTGCGAAGTGAGGTGGGCCACACTGCGGAACTGCGCTACCGAGGGAATTCCTATTCGCCTACGACCTATCGCCTCGGCCCTCAGCAGTACCGCGTGGAGCTAAACGGATTGCGCGTCGACGCCTACGTAGACCGCCTCGGTGAGTTTGAGTACTGGCTTACCGTCTTGGGGCGGCGCTTCCACGTCGTCTCCGTAATCCAGGGCCTGAGTCATCGGATCGAGGTGGACGGCGTGTCGCACCAGATCGATCGCGACGACGGCGGAGTGGTGCGTGCGTCGGCACCCGCGGTCGTCGTTTCCATAGCGGTCCGGGTAGGCGACACGGTCTCAGCCGGCAACCGGCTGGCCGTGCTGGAAGCCATGAAAATGGAGATGCAGGTCGTCGCGCCATTTTCAGGGAGAGTCCGCCAGGTGATGACGATGCCCAACGTGCAGGTCGACGCCGGAACTCCGCTTCTGCAGATCGAACCGGCCGCTGGAGATGATACGGCGATTGCGGCAGACCGGGTGGTCTTCGGCGAATCGTTCCCTTCGGACGGAAACGGCGAGACGTCTCAGGCTGGCTGCCGCAGAAACTTGGAAGAACTGCGCCAGCTCATGCTGGGCTTTGACGTGGATCCGAAGCGTGCGGCGGGACTGGTCGCCGAATGGAGTCACGACGAGGAATCCATAAACAGCGACGAGATCACGCGTTGCGAAGACGAAGTTCTCAACATTTTTGTGGATATATGCTCCTTGTTCCAGCGCGAGCCGGAAGTAAACCATCGGTCCAGCGCCGAAGAGCCCAGCGCCGAGGCCTATTTGTTTTCATACTTGCGCACGCTGGATACGGATAGCGCCGGCCTGCCGTCGACTTTCGTACGCGCGCTTCGCCGCGCACTCGCCCATTACGGTGTCCAGACGCTGGAGCGCTCGCCCCGGTTGGAAGAGAGCATGCTGTGGATTTACAAATCCCATCAACGCGTGGAGCAGCAGATTGCGCCGGTTTTGCACGCGCTCGAGCGTCGCCTGCGGACCGTCCAGACCGCGCCTCCGCAAGGCGAGGAGTCTCTTCGCACCCTGCTCGACCGAATGATCTCGCTCACGAATGGGCTCTTTCCTGCTGTTAATGACCTAGCCCGCGAGGTGCGCTATCGCTACTTCGATCAGCCGCTGTTTGAGCAAGCGCGCACGCAGGTTTACGAACAGGTTGAAGAGCATCTTACCTACATGACTGCCCATCCCGATGCGGCGGACCGTCACGAGAGAGTGCGGGCGCTCGTGGAATGTCCGCAGCCTCTTGTCAGGTTGCTCTCCAGCCGGTTCGCGGCTGCCAGTCCTGCCTTGCGCAAGCTGCTCCTGGAAGCGATCACGTGGCGGTACTATCGGATTCGCGCCCTGGAGAACTTCCGCTCCCTGTCCCTGGACGGGCACTGCTACGTAGCGGCGGAATACGATTACGAGGGCAAGCGCATTCACGTCTTCACCACGCACATCGAGTACTCCCGGCTCCCTGAAGCGGCGCGCGGGATGCTTCCTTTAATTGCGAAAGTGCCTCCAGACCACGACATCATCATCGATTTCTATGCATGGGATTCGCGCGTACTGCGCGACCCGGAAAGCACCCAGCAGGAAGTTCATTCGATGCTGAATCAGGTCGACATTCCTCGCTCGATCCGGCGCATCGTTGTGGAGGTGGCCGGCCCCGCGCAGGCCCAAGGCGCGGGCGGCATGCAGCATTTCACATACCGGCCCACTGCGGGCACACTTGAGGAAGAGACACTCTTTCGCGGAATCCACCCGATGATGGCCAAACGGCTGCATCTCTGGCGGCTTAGCAATTTCAAGATCGACCGTGTGCCGTCGGTCGAAGATGTTTACGTCCTCCATGCCGTCGCCCGCGATAACCCGAAAGATGAGCGGCTAGTCGTGTGCGCGGAGGTGCGTGACGTCACCCCCGTGCGGGATAAGGCTGGCCGCGTCGTGCAATTGCCACACTTGGAGCGCATGCTGACCGAGGCTCTCGCCGGCATCCGGCTATTCCAGTCGCGCCGGCCGGCCAATCAGCGCCTCTACTGGAACCGGATACTGCTTTATGTGTGGCCGCCGTTCAATCTCGAGCGCGACGAATTGCGTGATCTAGTTCGCAGACTGGCGCCCGCCACGGAAGGCCTCGGGTTAGAACAAGTAGCGGTGCGTGTTCGCATTCCCAGCCCCGCGACTGGAGAGTTGCGCGATATGGTGGTTCGCATTTCGAGCCCGACCGGTGGTGGAATGCTCATAACCTACCGGCCGACCGGCACCATGCAACCGATTAAACCGCTGACAGAGTACGATCAGAAAGTGTTGCGGATGCGCCAACGTGGATTCGTCTATCCCTACGAGATCGTCAAGATGCTCACGCCCGGAGAACACACGCGTTCTGAATTTCCGGCTGGTGATTTTCTCGAGCATGATCTTGACGCTGCAGGCTGTTTGGTTCCGGTTGATCGTCCCCATGGCCAAAACAAAGCCAACATCATCGTGGGAGTTATTCGGAACTTTACCGTCAGGTACCCCGAAGGCATGACGCGCGTGCTCCTGCTTGGCGATCCGAGCAGAGATCTGGGCGCCCTGGCCGAACCCGAGTGTCGGCGGATCATCGCGGCTCTGGACCTTGCCGAGAAGATGGGCGCACCCCTCGAATGGTTCCCCATCTCGGCTGGCGCGAAGATCTCTATGGACAGTGGCGTGGAGAATATGGATTGGATCGCCCGTGTTCTGCGGCGTCTCGTCGAGTTCACGCAAGCTGGCGGGGAGGTGAATCTCTTAATCAACGGGATCAATGTGGGAGCGCAGCCCTACTGGAATGCCGAGGCCACCATGCTCATGCACACACGCGGCATTCTGGTTATGACACCTAAGGCCTCGATGGTGCTTACCGGCAAGCGCGCCTTGGACTACTCAGGCGGCGTCTCAGCGGAGGACAACCAGGGGATCGGCGGGTACGACCGGATCATGGGGCTCAACGGTCAGGCGCAATATTGGGCGCGGGATCTGGATGAGGCCTGCCACATTCTGTTCCGCCACTATGAGCACACATATGCAGCACCGGGTGAGCGGTTCCCCCGAAGAGCTCCCACCACCGACCCGATCAGTCGAGATGTGCGAATCTATCCTCACGGAAAGAAGGACGAGGAGGGTTTCGCGTTGGTCGGCGAGGTGTTGTCGGACGAGACGAACCCGGGACGCAAGAAATCCTTCGACATCCGCAAAGTGATGATGGCAGCCATCGACCAGGACCACGCGCCACTGGAACGCTGGGCGGGCATGCGGGCGGCGGAAACGGCAGTTGTGTGGGACGCTCATCTCGGAGGAAATGCGGTTTGTCTCATTGGCATCGAATCCCAGCCTGTGCTACGCCTCGGATTTGTCCCAGCTGACGGGCCGGACCAATGGTGTGCGGGAACGCTTTTTCCGCAATCCTCTAAGAAGGTGGCTCGCGCGATCAATGCGGCAAGCAACAATCGGCCGGTCGTGCTCTTGGCCAATCTATCCGGATTTGACGGCTCGCCGGAGTCGATGCGCAGATTGCAACTTGAGTACGGGGCAGAGATTGGCAGGGCGGTGGTCAATTTCAAGGGGCCTATCGTGTTCTGCGTGATTTCGCGCTATCACGGCGGTGCCTATGTCGTTTTCTCGCGGGCACTGAACCAGAATCTCGAAGTGGCAGCCCTGGAAGGGACCTACGCTTCTGTCATAGGGGGTGCACCCGCGGCAGCGGTCGTTTTCGCGGGTGAAGTCGAGGCGCGGGCCCGCAAAGACCCACGCCTACAAGCGCTGACTCAGGCCCTAGCGCAAGCTCAGGGCGCCGAAAAGGCGCGGCTGCGCGGCCAGTGGGATGGAATCTTCAAGACCGTGCACTCCGAGAAGCTGGGTGAGATGGCATCCGAGTTTGATCGCGTGCACAGCGTGCAACGGGCCCTCGATGTGGGCGCGCTGCATCACATCATTCCTCCCACCAACCTCCGGCCTTATCTGATCGACGCGGTGGAACGTGGGATTGCACAGGAGGAGGAATCCAGGAAGCGAGAGTTTCAGGTAGCCTCGGTGGTACTAGCTGCAACATCGCCGAGCACAGTGTCAGGCACCGCGGATCGCCGTGCCGGACCAGAGCGAAGAGCGGTTGCCGCGGGTGCGCGGCGCACTTGAAAGAGCGTGTCCTGGCGCGAATCAGTTCAGGCACTCGTTTTGTGAGACTCTCGCTTCCGGTTAAGTTCAATGGATGTCTACTGGCTGGAACAGACCGAAGCGGATGTGCCGGAAGAGAACGATTGGCTAAGCCCCGCCGAAGCCGTCTTCCTGGGCCGCCTGCGCTTTGCCAAGCGCCGCGCGGACTGGCGGCTAGGCCGCTGGACGGCGAAACGCGCACTGGCCGTCTACTTGAATTCGCTCTGCCCTCTTCAGACATTTGCGCAAATAGAAATATGCCCTGCCCCGTCCGGTGCGCCCGAGGTCTTCTTCGAGAGCAGACTCGCGCCCGTGGCCATTTCCCTGAGTCACAGGAACGGCAGGGCAATTTGCGCGGTGGCGCCAGCCGGCGTCAATTTGGGTTGTGATCTGGAACTGATCGAGCCGCATAGCCCAGCCTTTATCACCGACTACTTCACGGTCGAAGAGAAAGCCATGGTTATGCGGCAGTCCATGGACGAACGGCCCTGGCTTCTGGCGGTGCTTTGGAGCGGCAAAGAGAGCGCAGTCAAAGCGCTACGCGCGGGACTCCGACTCGACACGCGATCTGTGATCGTACGCCCCAGGGAAGTGCCATTCGGCCTCAATGGGTGGAACCCGCTGCAGGTGCGGTATACCGGTGGCCAAATCTTCGACGGGTGGTGGCAAGGCGCGGGGCACATGGTCAGAACCATAGTCGCGGCTCCGCCACCGGGGTCACCGATTCCCTTGGGATCCTTTATGCCGGGACGGCCCACGAAGTGTGTGGTGCCTACTATGAGTATCCAGACCGCGCGAGATAGAGGTTTTGCATGACGGCCAAAGTCCGTTTCTATGGTTCATCTCGGTGCCGGCTGCGCAGCGCGACGGCGCTCTGCCGCTCAGTTCTTGAAGCCTCTGCCCGTCGAATGGTCATGGGCCCCAGGCGGGCAGGTTGGAATTGGTTTATGGAACTCGGCACGCAAGTGTTGAAACGACAATTAGCCGTCGCCTTCGCAACGCGCGACCTCAATGAAGCGCGTCGTTACCTGGATTCGATCGTTGTCGAGTCGCCGATATCAGGCTTCAATATCACTCAAGTTCTGCATAAGCAGTTCGGCGGTGCTTGGTTTGCTAGCAGGGACACAGAGACGGGACCGACGCTTCTATATTTTCATGGCGGCGGGTATTCCTTCTATCCCAAAGCTTATGTGCCCTTCATCACAATGATCGCTTGGGCTGCAAAATCTAGAACGTTCGCCCTCGACTACCGACTCTCCCCGGAACATCGGTTCCCGGCGCAACTTGAAGACGCACTCAATGCCTACCGCTGGTTACTGGAGATTGGCACCCATCCTGACGATTTGATCCTCGCCGGCGATTCAGCCGGTGGCAACCTGACACTGGCTTTGTTGTTGGCAGCGCGCGACACGCACCTGCCATTACCCGCACTGGCCGTGGCGCTCTCACCGGCAACTGACTCCGGCTACGCCGGCATTGACGACAATCAATCCACCGACTGGATCGATAAACGGATGCTCGATCGATGGAGGGATTGGTTCTGTGACTCAGACCAACGCCGAAACCCGCTCGTGTCACCAGTGTTGGCTGATCTACGTGGCCTTCCTCCAATTTACATCCAAGCCGGACGGGCCGAAATCTTGCACGACAGCATTCGGACCTTCGCCGATTGTGCCAGGAGTCAGGGAGTGGATGTCGTTCTCGAAACCTGGGAGGACATGAATCACGACTTCCAGATGTTTGGCCCCGATGTGCCGCAGAGTGCCGAAGCCCTGCGGCGGTTGGGAGAGGTCATCCATGCGCGGGTTCGGCGGAGGCACCCCGAAGCTGTCTCTGCCACGGACTCATAGTTATATGGCGCCCTCCAACAGCAAGTTCGATTTCGACTTTATCGTCATCGGATCCGGCTTTGGCGGGAGTGTCTCGGCTCATCGGTTGGTGGAGAAGGGTTACAAGGTCGGTGTCATGGAGATGGGCCGACGCTGGGCGCCGAGCGATCTTCCGCGTACCAGTTGGTCCATTCACCGCTGGTTCTGGCGCCCCAGACTCGGCCTGCGCGGCTTTTTCAATATGCGGCTGTTCAGCCATGCGACGATATTTCACGGCTGTGCAGTCGGCGGCGGATCGATCACATATGCCGGCACCTTGCTTGCGCCGCCCGAGAAAGTATGGGAGTCCGGCTCTTGGAGTGGACTGGCCAACTGGAAAGAAGAGATGCCTCGGCATTACGAAACTGCGGCACGGATGTTGGGTGTGGCCGAGAACAGGATCCTGGGACCAGCCGACCATCTGCTCCGAAGAACCGCTGAACAAGCAGGTTGTGGCCACACCTTCTATCACACCCACGTAGCCATCTTTGAACCCGCCGACGGAGAACCGGGGCGCCAGACCTTCCCTGACCCGTTCTTCGGCGGAGAGGGTCCTGAGCGAACCACCTGCGTCGCGTGCGGCGGTTGCATTATGGGTTGTCGCTATGGTGCAAAAAACACACTGGACCTTACTTACTTGTATCTGGCGGAAAAGCACGGGGCGCGAGTCTTCCCGGAGACAAAGGTGCTGAAGGTCAGGCCGCTGGAGGGCGCGAGCGACGGCAGCGCCGGATACGAGGTGCACACGGTCAAGTCTACAGCGCGGATTCTCAAGCAGCCGCAGCGCTTCACCTGCCGCGGAGTCGTTTTCTCCGCGTCTTCGCTGGGCACGATGGAACTTCTCTTCCATCTCAGAGAAGACGGTTCACTCCCGGCCATCAGCGACCAACTCGGCAAACACGTGCGCACCAATTCCGAATCGCTGATCGGGGCGCGCGTGCCCCGTTGCCGGGAGGATTTGTCGCAAGGGATAGCCATCGGCTCCGGCATCTACATCGACGAACACACACATATCGAAGCTGTTCGCTATCCGGCCGGTTCTGACACCATGAGCTTTCTGACTACAATTCTCACGGATGGCCGCCCAGGTTCGCAGCGGATCGTACTTTGGTTGAAGAATGTTGTGGCCTCTCTGCTGCGCCACCCGTTCGACACCTTGCGCCTGTTTAGACCCTGGGGCTGGGCACGTGAAGCGGTGATTCTCCTTTGCATGCAGGCGCTAGATGGACAGATCGAGATGTGTTGGAAACGGCCTTGGTTCTGGCCGTTCAAGAAATCCTTGGTCAGCCGCGGAGAGAAGGTGCCCGCCTACATTCCACAGGCCAACGAGTTTGCGAGAAAATTCGCGCAAGCTGCGGGGGGCACCGCGATGAGCACACTTCCGGAGATTCTCTTTGATGTGCCCGGAACGGCGCACTGTATCGGAGGTTGTGTCATTGCGGACTCTTCCACCCACGGCGTGGTCGACGACCGCCACCGCGTCTTCGGTTACAAGAACATGTATGTCTGCGATGGATCGGTCGTGGCTGCCAATCTAGGCGTGAATCCCAGCCTGACCATCACCGCGTTGACCGAGCGAGCCATGAGTTTCATCCCCGGGGCGTCCGAAGGCGAATCCAACTCTGGAGCAGCTGCTCACAGAGGTTTCGGACAGAGTGACGGTCGCGGCCGGTGAGTGAGAAAGCACCCGAGGCGGCGACTGCAGCGACGGCCAGAGCGGGTTGAGACCACTGCCGAAGCATGCGTGCGAGCAGAACCTCATCTCATCCGCGTGCGGTTGAGGTACGCGAAAGGCATCGCAGAACTAACTAGTTTACTTTTCAGGAGGATGCAATGGAGGCGCGGGTGGGAATCGAACCACCCAGCGCGACGCAAACACGCAAGTTATTGATTCCACGTTCCTGTGAATCCTGCAAAACCGACACAAACGCCGAACTGAGGTACACGGCGGGTACACGGACGGACGCACGCCCGGGACTGCGCCTCACGGGATCGCAGACGACGCTGGCAGGCTTTGCTGAACTGCACCACCTTCGTCCGAAGCTCGACGAATCCCACGATCCAATCGTTCGCGGCAAACTGGGGCACTTGTACGAGCATGACGCCAGTCGGTTCGGAATCGTGCTCCAAGCCCCACCGGATAGCACACGTTTGGACCGGACACTTCGCGCGCGGAAACTCCGCGCGATCGCGGCCGGATTCCTTCTCCATCAGGAAGGCGATTGTGAGGCGATCTTGCTGTTCGACCCAGCCGACGTTAGACAGGCCGGGTTGGCGATCCGGCTGATTCAGGCTAAACGAATCAGACAAGCGGCTCAACCAACTGACGCTCAAGTCCGAGCGAGGGCCTTATTTTCGTCCAGGGCACGATCAGGAAGGCCGTGATTCGACCAGAACACGAACGCAGGCTCCAAAGTAGGGCCAAAACAGGAAGCGGGTTGCCTGACAAGCCGAAATCGTGGTTCCGTGAGGCTTGTGAGCTCGCAAGGCCGGTTGGAGACGCTGGTGATGAGACAAAATCGTGAGTCGTAGAATGGCTCGGCTTGAGCACGGGATTCCGGATTGTCCTGTGAATTGGGACCACCCGGCACTGTTAACTTAACAGTTGGCGCGAGCACTGGAGGGCGTGCCTTTCTGCGAGCACCAACGAGCTGACAGACTAGGGGGCCATGAAAGCTAGAGTGCGGCAAAAGGCAAGGACCCGCTTGGGCCGCTAGGAAGCCAACAGACACAGCGAAATGAAGACGCCAAGGCGAAGAGCTGTAAAGGCACCATCCATTGGGGACCGGCTGCTGACTCTGCACGAAGCGGCAGAGGCACTACGGTTGAGTCCGCGTACGCTGCGCGAATACGTGAAGCGAGGAGACCTTGAAGGTCGCATCATCGGTGGGCAATGGAGATTTCGACGCGCAGATCTTGACTCTTTCGTTGAAAACGCACCTCGTAGCTGGGATTTCGCGAGAAAAGGCAGTCACGGGGATTAGACGGTGAACCAAGGCTTCAGTGGACGCTTTGAAGGCTACCGGGTGAATTGCGAGTTCGTCCCCTGCCTCCCTGCGCGGGTGGTGGCGGAGTGTCTTGCTGATCCTCGCCGAATTCCCTACCTCCTGATCTGGATTTGTCGTCCGCTGCCGATTGAACGAGACTCCTTGGCCGCGGTTCTGCTGGCGGAGCCGAGAGAAGCCGTTCGCCTTGCGCCGGCTTCTTCGCGTCAAGGGGAAGGCCACCCAGCCGACGACGTTGAGATCGAGCGATGGAACGGAACCCGAGTCTACGTTCGGGTGATACGGCGCAGGCTTCCCCGTCGCCGCGGCAACACCGTGCTTCTCGCCTGCGACCGTTGCCAGAAGCCGCGACGCGCCCTCTACGGCCGAGAAGCGATCAAACACGCCCGATTCCTCCAACCCGCCAACTGGCCGTGCCGACAATGCGCCAACTTGAGCTACCAATCCGAAGGTGGCGCTATGACTCATCGCACTCGATGCTCTGTTACTCGAGGACTAT